>Ga0208316_1000590_pt1 | contig 28660 bp, 33 predicted proteins | sample MalvireepMed_231_FD_184240 | JGI IMG/M metagenome (GOLD analysis project Ga0208316, IMG submission 184240) | Marine viral communities from the Global Malaspina Expedition - Malaspina viral metaG DeepMed_231 (SPAdes) (version 2) | ecosystem: Environmental > Aquatic > Marine > Oceanic | place... | reverse complement strand
GCGTAATATGTAGTGCCGTTTGAGCATTAGAAGCGTGGTCTTGATGCATGGCGATAAGTTTGTCGGTGGTCGTGTTATCGTATATATATAGTTTTGATGTATCGTCTCCACTAGAATTGATACCAACATTCCCATCAGACCGTATGGAAATCGCATCGGTATCTGAAGCACTACCAATGGTGCCGTCGTCAGGAATGACAATGCTGCCACCCGTAGTCATTGTTCCGCCGCCCTGATACGTTCCTGACACATCAAGATTGGCGTTAACATCCGCTAACGTCGCATTAATTTCGACTTCATCGGTAGCATTTATATCTAGAATCGTTGCACTAGGCGCGTTTATATACTGACTAGCGTCGTTGAATTGTAGCTGTCTCGTACTATTTAAAAGCAGTCCCGTATCCGCTACGTGCGTCAACGAGACATCTTGATCTGCTCCGAAATAGAGTATTGCGGCATCTGAATCAAGAGCCAAGTCATCACCGACAAAGATATCACCACTTACTGTCAGATTTCCCGCAGACGATAACGACATTACTTCCGCCGCCGCCGCTGACGCGCCGGTCTTGAACGACAGCTTTGTAGCGTTATTGCTCGAACTGAAGTCACCCTCAGACACGGCTTCAATTGCAGCAGCAACTAAAATAGCGTCAGTGCCGGCAGCTTCATCGGGAGCTTGGAATTCAATCTTCCCAAGTACATCATTCGCCGCAATATCGGTTTCGCCAGTCTGCAACAGAAGCGTCATCGGCGTGTCATCACCAGTTTCGGTTTCTTTCATCGTCACGTTGCCAACCGACGAAATAGACATTTTTTCACTAGCAGCCGCCGACGCTCCAGTCTGAAACGAGAGCTTCGTGGCATTGTTGTCTGCCGCAAAAGTACCTTCGGAAATAGCCGCAATACTTGCGGCCACGAGAATGGCATCCGTGCCACTGGCTTCATCGGGCGCTGTAAAATCCGTCCGGCCGAGGACGCTGCCGTCTGTGACGGTGGTGTCCGAAGTCTGTAGATTAAGGATGGCTCCGTCAGATGTCTTGGCTGTGATGTCGCCTGAAAACGTGGAGCCTCCTGCTAGGAGCATGAATTTATCAGCGCTCGCTTCGTAGGCAACGATGTAAATGCCGCCTGATGTGATGTCGCCTGCTCCTAGTGCGGCACCCGCGGGAGTGACGATTGATTTCGCGCCGACCGAATCGATATTCAGCGTCGAGCCCGCGGAGGTGCAGGTGTGATTCGCCTTTATCATGTAGGAGTCACCAGCGGCGTATGCTGTGACAGCGCGGGCCGCAGCTAGAACGTAGGCGTTAGAGCTTCCCGTCGTCGTCTTGGCTGCGCTGACATCTTCGTACCAGCGTTTGACTCTAGCGAACGACTCTCTCCATGAGTTGTTGACGCCACTGGGAGCCATGCCCTCCGGCATCCCGTTAGGACTAGCCGAATCGTTATCGTCAGCCGTGACTGAATAGTCTTTAATTTCTGCCATGAGTCACTCCACAAAACCTGCTTTATCAGCAATTATTTTGATCTTGGTGCGCATCCAAGATCGAATCGCTCCTTGCAGAATTGATTTGCCTTTCAGCCAGCCGGCGATGACCTCACTATTCCGATTGTAGAAGTCTCTGAACCATTTGGGGGCTTCATATTCCTTCCAGAAATAAAACATCACCCATTCCGGGTTTTCCGCGCCAAAAACCAAACGAGCAACATGGCAGGTGGGGGGATTGAAGATGTCTTGAAGGATGCCAATCAAATTAGCGCCTGCCGTAGCACGCCCAATATCACGCGCGAATTTATCTGTCGGCGTTTCTTTCTCTGCTCCGTATGGGCCTTCTATTGCTGCCTGATAGCGGCCTAAGACATCCCAGGGGCGCTCCTGCCCGAATTGGTGTCTGGCTTGCGCCTCGTTAATCAAGCGCTGCTCCTGAGTTTGTCGCTCAAGGCCAACTCCCGCTAATTTTTCGGCGTCAAAATAGCCGAGTGCCGCGGCTGTGGCGGGATCGCCTCGATACATTCTGTCGCGCTCGGCCTCATACGATCGCCCGTAAAGATTTGCGGCCAGCCCGCTAAGCTCGCGGCCCAATTCGCCTTGGCTTCTCCCCATCATATTCTGATACAGGCCGCTCCCGTAGCGCCCGGCGCTTCCCGCTTGCGCTCCTATCGAGGGGGCTACAGATTCGCGATAGGCGTCAGTCACGGGGCGCGCCGCTTGTCGAAACATCGCATCGATAAATGGATTGCTCTGCTGCCCCGGCAAAAACCCGCCCTGATATGTTTTAGTTAGCATATTTTGGTAGGAAGGAATAACAGGCTGTCCCGCTCGCGCTGTTTGCTCCGTCATTCCCATCGCTTCGGTTTGAGCAGGATCGAAGCCCGCGGTTAGCGAGCCTGGATAAAACTGTGGGCCGCCCTGCCCATACAAGTCTTGAGCGCCTCCCCATAGAGATTGCAGATAGGGCTGTTGCGGCCCCCACGGGGCGGTTGTGATAGTTGGCATTAGACTCTTCCTAAAAATGGATTTGAGTAATTTGATTGTAGCGAATAATCCCCGAATGGATTATGCGGGAAGCGCCCCGGCATCTCCTGGACAAACATCGGCTGTGGCGTGTATTCATAATTTGCGCCGTGATATGTAGGCGAATAAGATTCCGCCGGTATTCCAGATGGCGCGATATTAAGATTTATGCCTCCGTTTCCTCCTCCGCCTCCTCCGCCAAACAATCCGAGAAAAGCAGTAAACGGGTTAAAACCTTCTTCCGGTGTTTGCTCGGCATCTCCGTATGGCGCGTCCTGCCCTTCAACTAGCGGCGGGAAAGTGATGGGCAATCCAAATTCTTCTGGTTGCTCTTCATCTCCATATGGTGCGTCTGATCCCTGAGCTAGCGGCGGGAAAGTGATGGGCAGGCCCGTAGATGGAGCCGGATCGCTTCGATCAATTGAATCCTCTGACCCGCCGAATATTTCCTCGGCTGCATTGGCTATCGCCAGCGCGTCAACTGCCTCACCCACGCCGGGCGGTACATTTTGAAAGCCGCCAAGCACATTACTGGCGAGAGCAAACGGGTTAACATTTTCGCCCAGCCCGGCGACTGTCGTGAGAGCATCAAGCGCGCCTAGTCCAGTTTGTGCAAAACCTCCAAAAGCAGGCGCGGCCAGAGAAACCGCGGTTAGAATTCCACTGAGCGGATGGCCTTCGTCCGGGCGTTCCAATAGTGCTCTATTCTGCGCGTAGACTCTCCCCCCTATACCCAGCGATCTCTGTTGTGGACCGGGCCCTTTATTCGGGTTAGCCACGGCTTCCTGGATCGCTCTCTTCCAATATGTATATTCGGCACCGCGTCCGCCGCGTGGATAGAACGAGGCATATAAATTTGGCGTTGACGCCAAGCGGCGAATAGCGGGCGAATCATCTACATTTATCCACGCTCCGCGGCTGTAGCCATTCAGCACTGTAGGTATTTGCTGAATACGATATTGCAGTTGATCTCCCTGCATCCTGAAATATTCGTTGCGGATGGTGGGAAATGGCCCACTAACCGGCGGTAAATCGGCGCGCTCGGCATCGTATTCCGCCATTAACTCTTCATAGGCGGGGACTTTTGGAAGGCGTGATATATCGGCCAGACCCGCATTTACGAGTCCTTGCAAACCGGGATGAATGATAGGCTCGCCAGCGCGTTCACCAATTTTTCGTGCTTCTGCTGAGCGTCTGGCCCGATGCGCTGGCGAGAAGTAGTAAGAATAATCGACTTCCGGCTCTGCCTGAATTGTGACGGGAGATTGGCCACCGGCCTGGAGAGATCCGTACTGCTCAGGACGGCCTGTGCCACCAAACGGATTCTGGGATGTGTTGGGGGTGGCACTAAAAAACGCCATTACCTGACACCCCCCGTTTTAATACTCGCCCTCACGCCCATTGCGTGATCAAAGCCGCCCGCAATATCGACTCGGAATCTGAAATATCTAGAATTCTCTCTGAGATCGTGCTCGCCAGTCGTTGAATTCTGCACGACTCCCGATGAATAACTGTGATCTGACGTCAAGGTATTACGAGAGGCGAGGTAGACGGTATTCGTTGCTGTCGATCCCTGCACTAACGGCCTTACCCCATTGCAAAACATTACGGAGCCGTCCTCTGATGCGATCTCTGCTGTCTCGATTCTGGCAGTCAAAGCCGCTCCAGTAAAATTACCGCTCTTATGGGCTGTGTCGAAGGAATAAAGATTCTGGGTGCCTCCTTTATAGAGGTCGGAATCGAGAGAAGCTGGCAGCGCATCTATACTTGAATTAACCGCGTCCAATCCATCCAGCGTGTAGCCCGGCGATAGACCCTCGAAAATCAACTCTGTGTTGAGGACTGCATAACTCCACTGGCCCGTTTTCCAATCGTAGATCAATAACTCGTCCGGGCCGCTCGCGCCGTTTGGGTATGACCAGACGATTTTCGCATTCGCAACATCCACTGCTCCGGTAAGCCGATAATAGTCGTCTTTGTTGACTCGCTCCAGAAACCACAAATCGATTTTCTTATCACCAATCGGGACGGAGCCTCTGCCGATATCGTACCGCTGGAATCCGCTCTGGCTCAGGTAATAAACGGATGCGCCGTAGCGGACGACCGAGCGCGGCGCTGGCGTCCCAAGCTCAGTCTCGACTTCGGTGAATCTGAAGACTAGCGGCGGCCCTATGTACTCCATCGTCCAGATAGAGCGCTCCATCAGTATCAAACCGACATCGCCCGATGTGACCGCTTGAATCCTGCCGCCGTCGCCTACCAAGTCTTGAAAATCAGCTTGCGTGGCTGGGTCTGTCCCCCAGCTTGTCTCCTGCTCCTGGCCTGACCACTGGACTCTCCCAACCCCGGTAGACAGATTGCCGATTACTATAAACCCGCGCACGATCCCGATGTGTCTGGCCTTGGGAGGGCTGCCGCCTAATGCAGAGAAATTACTTCCTCCATCCAGCGGGCCTATTTGGATCACGTCCGCAAAATTCGTGGCTATGGTGTACTCACCCCACTTAATGAATGACCAGTGATCGTCTGTCGCATTCGTGTAAGTAGCTCCCGATTTATCTGTCCAGGTGCCGGATGCATAGCGGTAGAGCTTTGTTGCATCCCCAGCGTGCATCACGACGTTAGCGGAGGAGTCCTGGGAAGAGATAGCCCCCCGGGCGTACGCGGTAAGCGCATTTGAGTCAACGGCCAGCGTTGGGAATTGCTTATAAGTCCCTTCGTGCGGCACAACATTCTGGGCGTGCGTCGCTCCTGGATTGCCGAGCGCCGACAAATCTGGCAGAAACTCTCCGAATGGAATATCCACTACGGTGTGATTGAGTCCGTTTTAATCGCCACAGATCCCTGCGTTGTCCGGCCTTGGCGATAAGTTTCTGAGGCCGTCCAACTGGATGTCTTGTACTGGCTGAGCCATGTCCCCGCGGAGTTATTGTCTTGAATAAATCGAAATGCGTGGAATAACGTCGCTGACAGGTACACGTCAGGATAGTTGGTGATTACCCAGTTTGTCGTGTTGGAGTCCGACAGCGCCGTAATTTGAGGCCAATACGATAGCTCGTAGGCGTAATCAGAATCGGGAGCCATATTAAGCTCAATGACGTCCGAAATCGTATAAAACACCGGGAGGCCGCTCCCGGCTTTACGGTGCAATGACAACTCGTTAGGAGCTAAGTATCTCAAGACGGTATATTGATCTCCCGTCAAAAGAAACCGATACATTTCGAGATAGTCTGACGGCAGCGCCAGAGTCGACGTGCTGGCCGTCAGCGTGCCGGTAGCCCTGGAGATATTCGACCGAATGCCGCCAATATCGGGGCTTTCCGAAGGCGCTGGCTCGCGCTTCAGGTAGGTTTCTGCCAGATCGATAAACTCGTCGTAGTAGGACGTTAAATCATCCCTCGCCGTCCAGTTGCCGATGGCGGTTTTTAATTCAGCGTACGTCGTGATTGCCATTGTTTTTTCCGCTCGTTGATTCCAGAAATGACAAGTTTTGCGTGGACTGAATCGCCCATCAACTCAAGCCAACTGCAATTCCCTAGCATGGCTTCGTATTCTGACCACCATTCTGCCGAGTAGTCGCAATCTCTCGTCTCGGGAAAGTGCGGAATGCCGGCAGTGTAATGAATAATCGAGGGATTATCTTTAGGCTCATCATAGCCCACGCAAAAGCTCCACTCCTTCGGTAGCTCGCCAATGCTTTCGGCCCATTCAAATGACTGCGGCTGGGTATTTTCATCATTGATGTAGTCGACGGTGAGCGCCTTGCATTTCTCATTGTTGAATAGCATCAGGGAGGGCCACTCAAATCGCTCCTCGCCTTTGACGACATATACAGGATGTTTCTCATCCATCAGCGGCGAGAGCTTATTGATATCGTCGAGCACCAGCATATCGGCATCGAGAAATAAGCTCGTACCGACATAACCACTCAGCGCTGGGACGAGATACCGCGTAAAGGTGAAATCAGTTAGTCCGATTCTCGTCACGGGCGTTGCCGGCAAAATCAACGGGATAATAGCCACGGGGGTAGATGCCCGCCTGGCGATACTCCACTGAAGGACGTTATAGGCGACGGGCTGTCTTGGATCAACGCCGATGTAGATTCTCATTATGCCGCCTTTCTTACCGGGCCTTTATTGACTAACTCCTCCAAGCGCTTTTTGACTGCCTGAATCGCGCCATCTTTACCCAAATCTTTGCGACGATAAAACTTTACCGTCTCCCACCACGGGCAGGGGCCGCTGAATCCTTCGTGCCAGTGCGGGGTGGCGTGTACTAAAACCAATGCCGGCTTGCCCAGCGCTCCAGCTAGGTGGTAAACCGCTGTCGGCACGCAGACGACGGCATCCAGGCAGTCGACTAAAGCCGCCGTGTCTTCGTAGTCCGCGCTCTGCGTACCCCACGAATAATCGAATATCTTAATGCCGGTTTCGCGCTCAAACATTCCAATCTCGTCGCTTTTATCCTTGTATTCTAAGGATATCCAATCGAATGGCATTTCTAGCAAGGGCTTTAAGTCCTGCAAGCGCAGACTTCTATCGCGCCATCCGGCCGAGCCGGTCGAGCCGCCCGTCCAGGCAATGCCTATTTTCGGCTTACTCCCGCGGGAGTTAAGCAGTCCGCGCCATTGCAGTATTTTTTCCGGCAGCGGATCTAAGTAACGGCCGCGTGGCTTTATTTCCGCCCATTGCATCGCCGTCGCCATGCTGGCCTGGTAATCGCTTTTCAATGCCCAGTCGAAGCGCTTCAGGTGCCAATCGCCGTGGACTTCGGAATGCGGGAAAGCGCGCTGGAATAATTTCTTTAGTTTAGCGACGCAGTTGATCTGCGCGGGGCGGACAGGCATCGCAGACATAAAGGCAATTTGATCTCCTATGCCCTGATCTCCGTATATTAGTATTCGCCCCTCCTGCCCTTCCCACTCGGGCGCGCCATAATCATGTTTCGGGCGCATCCCGTGGTGGCCGATCTGAAACTTGTAGTGATACCAGCCCTCTTTCCACAGCCTTTGGTGGAGCGCCGAAGTGGCTATGGCGATGTGCGCTTGACTGTGATCTTCGATTTCAAGGCTCTTGCGCCCCCAGTATTCGGCTTTTTTAAAATTAAGCGCCTGTGAATACGCATTAGCCAGCAGTCGATAAACAACCGCTTTTTCTCTCTCCGTCTGATTTTTCGGCATCGCTTTTAAAGCGGCCTTGAGCGTTTTTGTGGCCGGCTTCTGTAGGTTGGCCTCGATTGCGCCCAGCATGAGCAGGGTGCGCCAGTTTCGGGCCTTCTGGACGGCACATAGGGCAATCGGATAGGCAAATGGCCCGCGATCTGTGTCCATTAAAAGGCGGCACAAAACCTCCCACGCCTCGACATCATCCGGCTGCTCATGCAATCGCTCGAGGAGGCAGGTGGAGGCAAACCCCTCATCGTGATGATTTAGTGCCGTCCTGGCGTCTTCAACAAGCTCAGACACGGCCCGTCCCTGTCCGCAGATAGGCCCAATCACGATCGTTAAGCAGCTTTTTGACTGCGGGCCAGTCGTTTTTATTGAAGATGTCGACTTTTAATTCTTTCTTCCACCGCAGCATCACCGCATTCGGAATCGAGGCGATGTGCCACCAACTCGCTTTGATGCCCTGCTGCGAGTGCTCATTCAAGCCTTTGCCGCCGCTGCCGCAATGCCTGATGGCTTTATTGCTTTCCAGCAACGACTCGACATCCTGAATCTCGGCGATCGTCGTCTCTTTTGTCAGGTGATCGTAGTCGTGCCAGACCGCCGTTTTGGTGTCGGAGTCGTAATCAATAAGCCGCTTCATGTGTGACGCTTTGATCCGCTGGAAAAAGTCGCGTGCTTCGGCATTTGCGATGTGCCGCCCTTTGTAAAGTTGCCAATTCCTTTCATGCGTTGGCTTCTGTTACTGGAGAAATTTGAGCCGCCTGTCATGCTGCTCTTTTTCTTCGGGTTGCTTGATTTGCCATATCCTTTCATTTCAATTTCCTCTTGAAAAGAGGGGCGGGTTTCCCCGCCCCTAACAAAGCACCGGGGGAGATGCTTACGCGGTGGTTGTCGTGTAAATCTTACCGGACGCGGCCTCGTTTAAGGAGGCCAGAGTGTACTCGGCAAGTAACATCCGTCGATCTGAATCACCAGTCTTGCTCAGCTTGGTGGTCTGAATCGGGCGGAGGTAACAAACGGCCCAGTATTCCATATCCAAGCACATTACTGTCGCCGCCGGCTGGAATCTATTAGCCACGATCTGGTGCTGACCAAAATCGCTGACATAGACATCCGCGGCACCGATAATCGAGCCGGGAGACATTGGGCCGGAGGGCTGTGCATCTCTGTACAGCGTGCCTATTCCACTGAATCCAGACGCTTCTTGTTTATTGAATGACCCGCACATGATAACCCCGGGCGAGCCACCGTTGTCCCAGCACTTCTTAACGACAGACTGGAGATTGGCTTCCACGAATGTGGCTGCCGTCCCCGCAGTCGGATCAGTCGCCGGAGCGCCGGAGGTAGTCGCTGGAGTTGTCGCACTCGCGCCCTGCTGTACCTGGTTGCTGGACAGCCACGCACCCAAACCTGCTAGATTTCGTGCTGTAGCTGCGCCGCCAGCCGATGCAGCCTGGTTGCCGCAAAGTGCCGTCTCCATGTCACGCTTCAACTCTCGGCCACGCTTTGAGATCTGGTAAGAAAGCTCGTTAGCGCGCCCGGCCGTGTTAACAGCCTCAAGCGTCCCGGTGACACGCGGCACCTTGGTGGAGATTTGCGTGTAGTTGCCGAGCCGAGAAGTTGCCGACGCCGTGTTGGTGGTGGCGTCATCTCCCTCGATAACGGCATTGTTGGCGGCGGCGGCGAGCGAGTCAGTCTGCCACTCGTACAAAGTCATCGTCGCCGTATCGCGCCGAGCATTTGTTAAAAATGGCGTGTCCATAGGAGAAATATCGAATATTACGTCCGACAAATCCTCTCGCTCACCGACCGCAGCATAAGTCTGATATGAGCCAGTTGGTACGGCCATATGCTTATCCTCCTAATCGATGTGTAATCAATGCAGCGGCGTCATCTATCGAGCCTGACTTCTTCAATTTAGCCCGCATCTTGACCTCTGCATCCTTCTTGGTTGCATTCTTAGACCGTTTGGCTCCCGGTGTGAGAATCTTTTTGCCTAATTTCACAACCTTTTTCGTCGCAGCTTTCCCGGAGGATTGCATGGCATCGTATTTCATCGCCTTGCGAGCTAACACAATGGCGCGATGATCGTATGCCTCATCAATTTCCTGCTGGTTATAGCCGCTATCCAGGAGGTACTCACGCAGCGGTGCTTGCTCGGCTTGCATCACGTTTTCGTCCTTCCATTCCGGCACTTTTGCGATCATCGATCGACGCTCTCGCTCGATGACTTCTGACAGTTGTGCTTGAAATTCTTGCTGTTTCATAGCCTGATCTTGATCCCACTTTGCAGCCGCCTGGTGCCGCATACCAGTTAGCATCCTCTGGCGATCTTCAAAGTCCTTCTGGCGAATGAGATACTCAGTTTGGTTGCTCGCCTTGAGTTGCCCCCAATCCACCTTGGAATATTCTGCACTCAGTTGCTGCTCGACAGAATTTAAGAGACTGGCCGACTCGGCAACAGCTTTCTCTTTGTGCGCTTCAAACTGCTGCTTCTCCGCTTGCAGCGCGTCTCTTAAATCCTGCGCCTCTTGCGTAAGGCGATCTGCTTTCAACGAATTGTGATAACCGTCCTTCCATTCCCCGATCGAGACATCCTGGCGCTCGCCGTGGGCGTCCGTGATCGGAAGTTTGAGATTGTAGAGATCGGACATCTCGATGCCGAGATGATCGGCAAGCTCGGAGAATGTCTCTAACGCGACCTCTTCGACTTCACCCTCTCCTTCAGAACTCTCTACTTCGGGAGTCGCTTTCTCTGCTTCTTCAGGGGATTCCTCTCTAGCCTCTACTGGTGTCTCAGCCTCAACCGGCGCTTCGGCAGGGGCTTCGGCCGGCGCTTCGGCAACAGCTTCGGCAGGAGCTTCGGGAGGGGCTTCAGGAGGGGCCAATGCAGCAGAAATACGCTCCTCGATAGTCGCTTGTGCCTCAGCCATTTTTCTCCTCCAGTTGAATTTCCGCCATCTCGCCAGTCTTCATAACAGTTTCGATATGATCAAAAACAGCATTTGCTGCAATGAGCATTTGATAGATCGTCTCCCTTTCATCGCCCTGTGTCATTGCGGTAGTTTGCCACGCCTCGCTCAATCCGTCAGTAATTGTCTGTTTTGCCTCTTGCCATAGGGGGCTGTCAAGAATGATTTTAGCCTGATGGCCTCTTTCCCGCTCCTTGATTCTGGCGTGATCATCCAATTTGCGTCACCAGCCCAGATCCATCCCGCAAGACGGCCTGATCTCCGATTTGTATTACAAGCCCTTGCGCATCCCGCTGTATAACCCGCGGGGCGGGGGTTGCCAGGGCATCGAGCCGCTGGCTCAACTCCTGATTCTGGGCGACTAGCTGCGCGATCCATTCACGCATTTCACTCAAATCTACAGGCTCGGACTGGCTTTGCATCAGCTTTGTGACGTTATCGACCTGATTCTTATAGAGATCGATTTCCTGATCTCTTTCGGCCTTGACCGACTGAAGCTCTATTTCTAGGCGTTTCAACTCGTTTTCCGTTTCCTGTTTGTCCATCTGGATCTCAAGGCTCGCCACCTTCTGCTCGGAATCCGTCTCTCTCTGGAGTGAAACAAGCTGCGCTCTCATTGTCTCGATCTCGATCTTCAACGTCTGCTCCTGGCCCTTCAAGTCCTGCTCGCGCATCTTCATCTGCATATCCATCTGCATTTTCTGGGCGTCGAGCTGATTCTTCTGGATTTTGCTCTCCGCATCCATCATCAGGGCTTTAGCGTGCGTCATCGCTAACTCGGCTTGAGCATCAGGCTGTGGCTGCGGCGGCGGTACGGTACGGGGATCGGTGAAGTAGGCGCTCGGCTCAAGTCCGAAGGCGTCCACCATATCCGCAAGAGACTGATAAACCTGATGCGGCTGGATGATCATGCCCATGCCGCCTTGCTGAATCTGCTCGTTTTGTTTCTTCATAATCGTATCCAGCGCAACCATCCTCCGCTCCCTGGATACCGTCCCCACCCCAACGGTGACCGTCGTATTCTGCCTTTCGCGCCATTCCGATGGGTTGATAGCGGCAAACTTGCCGGCAATATTGACGATCATCTGACGATCTTGGTGCGTCATCAGGAGCTTGTGGATAATTCTAAAGACATCCCTGAATCCAACCTCGGCGATGATTCTGGCGATCAATTCGATCTTCATCCGCGCCGCATCGAAAGCTAATGCCGCGACGCCGGTATTCACATTCGCCAGGGCATTCTTATCCAATCCGGCAACTTCATCGCCAACGCCTGTGCGCTGTTTCCTGATGTCGTCGAGATACTCCATCATCGAGTACGCTTCAGGCGGCAGATTATTGTGCGGGATGGGCATGATGTACTGGTTGGCTGGCCCGTCGCCCTTGTACCTCACGACACCGCCGGGACGGGAAGTCAGCAAGTCATCCAGATTAACCTTCGTGTCGTTGACTGCGGTGCGGGAATTATTCGCCAGGTAGGTGTTATCGAGCATCGATCGCAGCAACGCCGATTTGATTTTCTGGAGATCCATTGTCAAATCAGCCATCGACAGGCCGTAGAATTTGTGCGGCATCAAGATCGGAGCCACGCAAGCAAACGGCATGAAGTCTACTTCATCTATGCTCAACAACCGCGCCGAGGATGCCGTGTAATGTCCTCCGGCCAGCGTCACTCGTAGAAGCTCGGCAATATCATCGCCATCCCGATCGATGCGGACGTAACACTCCGAAATCCAGTACATCCGCATGGATTCCTCGGAGGCGAAATCATACGGCTCCTGCTCGTCCGTCTGGTTTCTTCTAGCTAATTCCTCGGCCGTCTGGACGTCATCGTCATGCGGCAGCGTCCTGATCACATCAGGCTCATAGCCCATCTGGATCAACTCAGAAAAGGACTTCTGTGTCCGGTGATAGCAGAAATTGACATCCTCGACATAAGGACTGCGGGCATACCTGGCTATGCCGAATTCCTCCGGCGGCACTGGCTCTATTCGGATCTGCCCACGCAGCTTCGTCGTCTTAAACGAGATGTTGAGGCCTTCTTGAGTCTCCTCGAATGCCAGGATCTCGCGCTCGACAGACGGATCATTCAGCAACTCGCCGAGTTGAGTCTCGTCGAGCCCTTCATATTCCTCTTTCGATTCCTCGTCAGCGTCATCCCACCATATCTTTAAGATGCCCGTTTTAGATAACAGCGCGTCCTTCAGCATCGTGTAGGTGTTATAAAACCCGCGATTCTGCTTCCAATAGACGTAATTGCACACCTCTGTCTCTGTCTTAGCCTGATCAATATCATCCTCGCCGACCGGCTCAAACTCCACCATGTTGTCGGTGTCTGTGAAGATCCGCGTCAGCGATGGCAATATCCATTCGACAGTTTCCATAACCTCGCGGGTGACGACCTGAGAGCGGCCTTCGGTTTCATTCCCGTAAGGCTCCCCGTAGTAATAATCGAGAGCTTCGGATCTCGCGCTGCTAATCTCTCCCCCGGCAGATCCGGCAGAGGCATCTATCTGCCCGCGGCAAATAGCTGCAATTTGATCGTCAGATACGGGTTGTGATTTTTCTGCCATTGATGCTCCTAAGCGCTTAGCAGCTCAGCATGATCTATCTTAAACCCTTCATGCAAAACTTCGCCGTCTTTAATGGAATCAAAATAAACGTAGATGTCCGGCTTATGCTGTTTGCTCTTTTCCCGCAAGAATTCCAGCCACACATCAGGCTCGAATACGGAAACGTGAAGGTTAGTCCCATCGGAGAATGTCTTCACCGCAGGGAAGCACGCAATATTAAAGAAGGCAATCTTATCCGATCTATCAAGTATTTCGTCAATAACCCAATTTAAGTCATTCTCTGGGATGTGCTCGAGGACGTCCACACTGATCACGGCATCATAGCTTTTATCCGGCAGCGCGTCGTAGAGGGCCGGCTCGTATAGATCAACCTCCACGCCCCAGTATTCATCCAGCGGCTTATCAATTTCGTCCGTCAGCGTGCCGTAGTTGTTGCCGTAAAGCACGCCGCGGCCGGCCCCGTAGTCGAGCAGAGTCTTGCAGTTTGTTTCTTTAATCAGTCGATCGATGGTGTGGATAAACCTCTCCAGGCTCCGGCCGTCAAATAACTTGCCTCCTTCGTGAAGCTCTTTGTAGTTTTCCAGGCACCAGATGTACTCTGGCGATGGATTGACTCGGCTTAAATTCATCCGAATAGCTCTAATTGGCTAATATACACCCGCTTTTTTATTTTATTGCTGCCACTGTAGTCCTTCCAGCTTACAGAATTAAATATCGCTTTATGGTTTACCCATCTGGCAAAACGCTTTTGATAAAAATCGGACTTGTCATAAGGCATCACAAAAGGGTCACACCCGTATTTTCTAAGAACTTCCACTCGATGCAAATCTTCTTCCTCGCTTGAGTGATAGCCAATCAAAATATAAAAGGCCATTTGATAGGGCTTTATCCCTGCGTCTTGCGCTAAAGCAATCCCCTTATGAATGAGTTTTTCGTGGCGTGGATCGTCCCATGCAAAATGCAATTGACGCTTAGTCCTATTGATGTTCCAGAAGTTTACTGTGGCAAGCGCCGCAGCCTGTTCTGGCTTCAAATTACGAATATTTAAGCCTTGACTGAAATTAACGTCTAAATCAAGAGATTTGATTTCCTCAATGCGATCTGCCCACTCCGGGTTTCCGAAAAAATCATTGTCTAGCAGAACCACGAATCTGCTCGTCCGCTGTGTCCAGATTTCCTCCATAGTGTTCGTGCTGTATGGACGGCCCTCTTTATCCGGCACCACGCAAAACGAACAGCGCAGGCGACAACCCCGCATCGTAAACCCGATGTTATGCGGATACCCATACAAAGAATAATCAGGAGTCAGTGATTCAATCTCGCTAGGCAACTGTTTTTTAATATCCCAGCCAGTACCACCGATTTCCATGCGCGCCGGATCTAACATCGAATCATCAGAAAAATTGAAAATGCGGCTTGCATAAATTTTGTCATATATGTGTTTGTTGAGCGGCATATAGTGTTCAACGCTATCACCACATCGCTTGTGGTAGGTGCTAAGTTTCATCAAGGCTAAATTCGGAATCTTGCTATCTACATCAAAAGTAGCGACTTTCATGGCCGTCCTAAAATAATTCTAATTTAACCAATGCCCACCAGAATCCATTTAATGCGAGCAATATCAAGAGTTTAAATAGTAGTCCCCTTTTCATTATTTTACCTCGCAGCCTAGGCTGGACGGTAAAAACCCCTTGACAATAATTAATATTACACGCCATCACACTATCCCTGTATTTGCGTATTCCAACGTCTCCCACTTCATCGCTGTCGGCGTGTAGAGGCAGCCATATCGAAAGGCGTCAGCAGCATGAGAGGCCCAATCGTGGACGGGCTTGAGCCTGAATGTCCTGCGCTTGTCGTCGTACTCGGCACGGTATTGCCGGAGCGCGTCTATGCCTCGTTTACAGTGGAGATCGTCAAACCAGCAGTTTGGTAGCTGCCTACGGACGGCCTCGATGCCATCCTCTACGCGCTGCTGCGGCATGACCTCAGCCTCTATCCCAAGGCTCTCCAAGGCTTCGACTCGCGTCCTGCCGGTGTCCAGGCTTCTCACCCGGACGTCGTGGGGAAAAACGTGCTTGTCGTACTTCCACTTTCCCGCCTTGGCTTTTTCCTCCAGGACATTCGCATAATGGGCCAGCCCCTCGCCGGAGGCTTCGTAGTAGTCGATCAGCCTAATCTCAGGCCCATTTCTCTGGGCAAACCAGATTGCGGTGCTGTCCCCTATTCCCAGATCCCACCAGGTTTCGACTTGCAGCCCGGGATCGTGCTGTACCTTCCCGATGCGCTGCTCGTTGCCGGCCTCTTCAAGCAAGCGCCCGAAATAGCTCCCGATAATTGCGGCGACGAAGCTGCACTCAAACTCCTGTGCATACTGGTTTTCACTCATCACCTTCCGCGCCGCGGCTAGCTCATCATTGCTGACGTAGCCCGTCTCGCTCGCTCGGTGCATCTGGACATACCAGTCGTCGTCATGCTTGGCGGTTTCATACAGATCGAAGAAGGCGTTATGGCCCATAGGCGTGCCGATGAATATGGCTTTGCCCTTCCTATCAGCGAGGGCCGGGCGTACCACCTCGGGCCATAATCGGGCGGACATCTGCGCGTATTCATCCATGATGACTAGATCGAATCCCTGGCCACGGAGCGTATCCGGCGCATCCCCGCCGAATAGCTGGATACGAGCGCCATTCGGGAAGTCGGCACGCAACTCGGCCTCGTTGTATGCAATACCCGGAATTGGGCGGCTGTAGTGTTTCAGCATATCCCAGGCCACGGCCTTAGCCTGTCTGTACAGGGGCGCGATATAGGCGAAGCGTGGAGCGCGGAATGAGCAGGTAGCTGCGGCCTTAATACATTCGTTGATAGCAAAGACTGTTTTGCCGAATCGCCTGTGGCAGACAAGAATAGCAAAGCGCTCTTTACGCTCATGCGCTTCGAGTTGGAAGGGGCGGGGGTAGTAGGGGATCTTAATCGCCGGCATCTTGGTATGCGGCTCCCAGTAATCCGACTGGGGCTGCTGATAGCACGGGTTGCCCTTTCTTCATGGCGCTCTTCATCTTTTCATTGATATGGATTACGAGTCTCTTCCCCCGCCCGCTAGGGATGTCACGGAGCGTCCGTTTACCTCCTGAGCCAACCTTAGTCTTGGTTTCAAAGACATTATCTTTTGTGCCGCCAAGGGCTCTGCCGACTTTTTTAGCCTGGCTCGGCATCATGTCCTCGTAATACCCTTTGACGCCGCCGCCAAGGATCTTGACTAGCTTTTCATAAGCTGTCTTGTATTCGTTAAACCATCCTTCTCTTGGCCACGACATCCCTCTACCCAGCTTCTTATTGGCAAGATCATATATGTCGCTGGGGGATTCAGCCGGGCCTACCATAGTCATTAGCTTTTTGAGAGCTTCCTGCGCGCCTTTAGGGACTTTTTGCTCGTCAGGGAAGCTATCAAGAAATAGCTCCCAAGTGATGTTTCGGTTGTCTGTGGGGTTAATCCAGTTATCAATACGCGCCTCTGGCTCTCTTTCCCTCAGCATCGGCCATTGGGCGACTTGATCTTCGTAGTTAGCAAACACGACGTAATCCTGGTTATTGTCGATAGCTTCCTTGATTAGTCTGCGGATGCCGTTATTCGTGGGGATTTTAATATCTTCGGCGAAAGCACCGCTGGGTGGAATTCTCTCTAAAGCATTGAATTCCTGCCTTAAATCGTGCGCTTCTTTTATCTGTGTCTCACCAGTTCCAATATGCATCACAACACTCTCGCTACCAGGCACTAGTCCCCTTTCGTTAGCCAATACTCGGGCCTCCCTCACCGCTTCCTCTCTTGTCCGTGCAGTTAATGGCACATTGCCCTCTGACGTTTTCATTACATATCGAGAAAGCTCATCAAACCGGCTTTCTATCTCGTCAACCCTCTGTTGCCATTTTTCGCCCCTTGCTCCCTTCCCTGCGGCTTGCTGCGCCCAGTCAGGTTGGAGGGCTTCGACGAAGAGTGCGTTGGTTTCCACATCGTCCCCGATTTTAATTTGGCGATCAGTTAATTGGGCATGGATGAAGACGTTGGGATCGTCGAAATGGCCGCCCGTATAGTCCTCGTACCGGCCGGTAACGGACTGTCCCTTGCCCGTCTTCCTGTCGATAAGCTCGATCTCCCTGTAGTTGAATTCTTTGGGATCGACTTTGCCCAGGGTATATGGATGCCACTGAGTGCCTACTGTTTCACCCACCCAATCCATATCCATATACATTTCCTGCGCGCCAACTTTGGCTTCATTCAGCGAGTTATAACGCATCAAATAGGGGTCTCCTCCACTAACGTCTAATAACTGATCGCTCTCTTTAACCGTCCAGCCTATATTGTTATTCCCTACAATATCGAAAAGCCCCTGCTCGTCTGATAGTTTAAATAGATCTCCCTCCATGACCTGTTTAATCATGGAGTCCAGTTCCCCAGCAGCCCAGTATTCATCGCCCGCATTTCGCCGTAATGCTTCCGCATAGTCGGCTCTCACCCAATCGTCTAACGCAAGGCGCTGAATATCGTCAGTCAAGCCATCGGCGCGTGGGATGCGTGACGGCTCCAGGTCTGTGTAGTGAATCTCTGAAGGCCATGACAATGTGGCGTCTCCTTCTGGCGTCCTCACTTTTTCGCCCACGGTGACTCTATTCTCGGTTGCGAAGCTCTCAACATCCTCTCTCAGTATCTTCTGATTCGGGGTTTCGCTAAGCCATTGCTGCATCCCGCTCGCCTCTAGCGCCGATCTAGACACGCCTTTCTTTTTGATGGCGTTGATCCATTGCTGGCCGGTGCCGCGCTTCATCGGGATCTCTTTAACGGCCTTCTGAACCGGATCGTAGAATCCGGCCTCATCGATCAGAGTGGGTACTTGCTGAATCTGCTGAGGCGTTGGCTCTACGGGGCTCAATATCCCGGGCTGTGAGGCTCTAGGGGGAGGGGCTTCAAGGAGTGGGACTTCAAGGTTGGGATCTGGCAGGAGGCTCGCTGCTTGGATGTCGATCGGAGGATCTGCCAACGGCGCTGTTATTGGCCGCCCCCACATATCTTTCACAACCCCAAGCTGGCTATCGAGAGTCGCCTTTCTAACTGCTCCCGGCACCCGTGCTGTCAAGCCGCCAAGCTGCTCAACCGCCTTGAGCGCCGGGATCGGCGTCAGCAGTCCGCCAGCTACACGGCCACCGATTTCCCACCCGGTATTTTCAAATGGGATTCCAAGCTGAGAGGCAATCCAGTCCGTGGTGCCTGGGACTGTAACTGGATCTGGGACGCCTTCCATGATTGGCGTCCTGGCCCCGGGCCAGTTATTGCGCCAATTCTGATACATCCTCGGAGTCGATTTAAGCAGGGTGTATAAATCAATAATGGGCGCAACGCCAAATGTTGACGCTCCGATCCCCAACTCTTTTGCAGCGCCAGATCCTAGCTGTTGCGCTATGCGTGCGCGGGCCGTTGGCTCGCGGAAGCGCACTGGTGCTCCGAGTATTCGATCGCGCCACGATGGCGCGCCTTGCCCAACCGGCGCATCGCCGCCGAATATTCGATCGCGCCTGTCCTGGACGCGCTGTAAGGGCCGATTCAACCCTAAAGCATTATAATCATCATGCATCGTCAGGTGCGTCCGCCCATTGCAATACGATCGGCTTATCGCCGCCTGATAGCTCCAGGCCACGATTCTCACGCCATCCCATGCGAGCCTTGCTCCACCAGATTGCAGCCGTGGTGTTGCCTGTCGTGGCTTGCTTGTACAGGGCCTCTGCCACCTTTGCGTTTGCCTTCGTCATGCCTGTCTCTAGCTCGCCCTTGAAATGGTTGTACATCGTCTGCTTGCAGACCGAGGCTCCGGTATTAGGGTTAACCACCACCTTTGCTATTTCATCCACAGGTATCCCGTAGCCGCACATAGCCTCGACCATTTGCCTCTGCTCGTCGGTGGGGTTGAATGATTTGTTAGGCATGAGAAGCCGTCTCCCCCGTGAAGTCCTCCCATCGCTTGATGGCTACGTCGACGTACGCTGGGTTTAATTCGATAGCGTAGCACGCTCGTCCTGTCATCTCAGCGGCGATGATAGTGGTGCCGGAGCCTACAAACGGCTCATAGACCGCATCCCCGGGGCTGGAGTTGTTTTCAATCGGGCGCTTCATACACTCCACTGGCTTCTGGGTTGAATGGCCGTGGCCCTTGCCTTCTCGCGCCTTGATATTCCACAGCGTCGACTGCGAGCGACCGCCGCTCCAGCTTGCCTTATTTTTAACCGCATACCAGCACGGCTCATGCTGCCAATGGTAATGGCAACGACTCAGTGCGAACCGATCTTTAGCCCAGATTATTTGCGACCGCATCTCGAACCCAACCGCCTCAAGGCTGCTCTGCACCACCGCGCTTTTTGCCCCTGCGTGCCATACATACGCCACGTCACCAGGAAACAACGCCCAGGCTTCACGCCAATCCGCCCTGTCGTCGTTAACTACCCGCCCCAGCTTCTGGGTGTTTTTGTTTACTCCGGCGCTCGCTCTCCAGGTCGCGTCATACTCCACGCCATAGGGAGGATCTGTAACCATCAGGTGCGGTACTACGTCGCCCAAACAGGCCGACACGACGTCTGTATCAGTACAGTCGCCGCACACTAAGGTATGCCGCCCCAAAGCCCACACATCGCCTAACTGGGCTACCGGCTCCGGGGCTTCGGGGATCGCATCGGGATCAGTCAATCCCTCCGTGGTGTCCAGGAAGCCGGCAAGCTCACTTATGTCAAAGCCGATCAACCCTAAGTCGAAGTCTAAGTCCTGCAATCCCTCCAACTCTACCCGGAGCGCCTCGACGTCCCACGCTGCGTTTAGAGCCAGCTTGTTGTCGGCCAGGATGTAGGCTTTGCGCTGCGCCTCCGTGAGGTGCGCAAGCTCGATCGTGGGGACAGACTCCAGGCCAAGCAGCCGCGCAGCCTCCAGCCGCCCGTGTCCCGCAATAATGCCCCTTTCTGCGTCGATCAGAACAGGGTTGTTAAATCCGAATTCTTTGATGCTGGCTGCGATCTGCGCTACCTGCTCCGCGCTGTGCGTCCGGGCGTTGTTTGCGTACGGCATCAGCGCATCCACCGGCAACGCTTTTATGGCGTCTATTTTGATCGGGTTTGTTGCAGTGCCGTTTACCATAACTATTTGATTTCTTTATCTATTATATTCTATAGCTATTTGAACGTGGACTTTCAACGTCCTAGTACGAAGAGAAGCTCGTCCTCATCTTCCAACCGTTGCTTCCATGCCGTCTCTCGCTCAGAAACGCCATCCTGGCGCTTGTTAATGCGCTGTGCGGCGCGCTCTGCTCTGCGGCTAGTGGTGGCGTCTCCTAGCCCTAAAAGTGTCTTAGAGTCCGCTGTAGCGCGCTCGGCCTCTTCTTTCAGGAGCCGGCGCTCGGCTGCTGGATTCACTACAGTCACCCTTTTCTTGCCAATCCTTACTCGCCGTGGGTATCTCACTCCAGTCGCGCTTGGATGCGGGCCTCGACAAGCGACCGCTCTTCCTGAATGTCTGCAAGGGTATCTTTCAATCGTCCGTTGTTAGGGTGCTTTTCAGCCATGAGTTGCCACTCTAGCTCAGCGCGAATGAGTTGACGGTGCTGGCCGACGTCCATGTACAACTTGATTTGCTGATGCTGGGCTTCGTTTTCTGACTTCGCACTGTCGATCGAGACAGCCATTTCCTCTGCGTTGACGAACCTATCCTCAAATTGCCAGACGGCCCCGGCAATCGCAAGCACGGGGATAGCGGCCAGCGACCAGCGCTTAGCGTTAATGTGCCACCCCGTTGCTAGGCTTTTCTCTTCTTTTTTCCATACCCACTCGCATAAGCGGCACGGCCTTGGCGCGCGGCTTCGGCTTTTGTTTTATACACCTTCCCGCGGCCCCAGCGATAGCCGATGATTTTGCCGTTTTTCTTTACCACATTGACCGGCATTAGTAGCTCCACACAGTAGGCCGCAGCCCTTCCGCAAGTGTATCAACATGAATGAATCTGCCGGAGCCTTGCTGATTGACTCCTATGCCTGTGAATTTAAGCCCTAAAGCTAATTCCAGGACGCGGTAGGCTTTGCCGCGTGATATCAAAATATCCACAGCCTTCCCGGTAGTGTGCGGGCCGGCCCCCGCGTTTGATGAAGTGCTGACTGCTCGATCATGATCTACGCATCGAAATCCTGAACTAAGATATAGCGGGCCTCCAAACTGACGACGTAAATCGTCGAGTCGCTCCAGAAAGCGCTCGTCCATCTCGCAGCGCTGGCCGCACCGGCCGCACCGGCATTGTAATTCAGCGCGCTTGAAGAATTCAGAATTTAACACTCTATTCTCTCAAGACGCCAGCCTCACAGGCCATTATCATACTGCGCTCCCAAGCGTATAGGAATAACTCCTCTTTGCTTGCCCGCTCCGCACTGCCGTTATCCAACCAGTCGTGACAGCTTGAGCAAGCGATACAGCCGAATAGATCGTGCGATTTAATCCCCGTGCCGTGTCCGTGCCGGAGTAAGTTTGAGTGCGCCCACACCGACGTAGCTGGATCGCCGTTACAAACACCCGCTATTCTCAACGTGCAGGGCTTGTCCTGCGCGAATTTAGTGAGTTTCGGGTTGCGGTAATTCACAAATCGTCACGATAGCTGCGCCGGGCGATTCTACGTCGCCGCGGGTGATTGTGAGTTTGTCTATCTGGCTGTCATCCGTAAAAGCCCCGCCGTACTCAAGCGCGTCGAGAAGGCTTTTGCCTCCAAAGTTATCTATGTCGCGCCGCCGTTTGTCAGGCATGATCAACAAAACGTCAACCTCTAGCCGCCCCTTCAGTTGCAGCACGCGTTGCTCCCGCAGCAACGCCCACACTGCTTTTTTATATGCGCGGCCCTGCGCGCTGATCAGAGTGCGCCGGCCCACGTTTCTATAGTAAGAGTTTGTACTCACGGGCCAAGGCAGATGAAGCATCACGCCGCTTTCTCCAGCCACGCGGGATCTGGATCTGGAACATCGAAGCCATTCTCAGCAGATCTCCGCTGCACGAAATCATAGAAGTCTGCAAAGTCGCCAGTGCTCAATACGTCGCGATCGCCGTCCTCGTTGTGAGTCGTCGTCCGTAGCGGGCGAAGTCGTGCCTTTCCCATGATCTTGTATTCAACCCAGGAGAAATGCTCGCCGCAAAAATAAGCGTGCAAATCCTCCGGCGCATTGCCAGTTTGTGTCTCAAGCGCCCTGTACGCACATCCCCATAGCGCCCGATTCTGTAAGTCACTCCGCTCGTGTTTCGCTAACGTCACGCGCACCCGGAGGCGTTTGCCGGGGAGCCATCGTATTAAGAGGCGAGCAAGGCTGTCGATCGCAGTTTTACGCAGCGCGGGATCGGCGGGTAGATCACGATCTGGAACATTCATCGCTATAGTTTTTCACTCCTCCCGCTGTTTTCGCACGACGCACTGCAACATTTCTGCTCGACGTAGCAAGAATAAAACCATTCGTCGCAGCCTGGACACAGCTTTCGATACTGCGCTCGAGGGCGCTTAATAGTTGGCTTTCCCCCGGCGAGAATTCTGGCTACCCAGGCGCGGGTGATTTTCGTATGCGTCGGCAAAACAAACATCAGCGCATCCCAGCTAGAATTTCGCTGATCTGAGCCATGCCGGTTTGTCGCTCGCTGTCCGTCAGGGGCGGGGGGATAGCGTCACGAAAGGCCTGCATCGTGACAGCAGCTTCTTTCGCCTGAAGGATACGCTCGGCAGCGCACCAGGCGTCCCACTCTCGCGTGCTGTGGAAGCGCCCGGAAGGAGCGCTCCACCTGATCCAATTCTGCGCGGCGCGGAGGCTCATCTTTTTGCTGTTTTCTTTGTGCCACCAGATAAACGATCCATCTCCGTGCAACCATACCTCTGGGCGCGGATAGCCTTTATCGCGGCAATATTTCTCTAGAGCTTCGTCGGTGGTGGGGTCATAATTCATACGTCATACCTCGTAAAGAATTTGTCCGCCGCTTCCTTCACAGTAACAATGAACCGCGGAATCAACCATTTCTTTTTCCAGAAATATCTGTGAACAACACAATCAGCCGCATCGATATCATTCTGCACTGGCTCGTTATGAACAGCGTGTAACAAAAGAGTCGGCTTATTCATGCCCGTGCATACGCGCTCAAACGCAACGCGCTGCCCGAAATCTAAGTCCGGCTTGCTTTGGTGTTTTATTTCTATCAGTAGAATGCACTTATCTTTGTATTCAATCAGGCCATCAATATCGGTCGGCGTAATATTCCCATAGGTTAGGCCACGAAAATCTATAATCTGTCGTGCTCTACCGCGGTATTTAATTACGCCTCTGATCGGCACCACTTCAGCCATTAACGTCACCGCGAAACAAAACAGCGCCGGAATGGCAAAACACCTCGAAAAATCTTTTGCGATCTGTACCGAAGTACAAGAATGCTTGCCCCTGCAATGGGGAGCCGGACGGCGCGCCATCTTCATCAATAAATTTTATTCTGCCTTCAGGAAAACATACGGCGTCCGCCCGAAGCAACATTTGCTGCATCCATTTTGAATCAGTCGCGTTATTGACCAGAACAATCGCCTGGGAGAACTCTTGTCCTTCCCACTTATCAATAAGCGTTTTGGCGAACTCCGCGATAATCGGTTGAGAGTACGGCGGATTCATCCACACATTGCCAGCCCATACTTGCTCTAGGCCGTTGTCTGTTTCGGTGTAATGTTGTTTTGCCTTCACGCACTGTTGCGCGATATTCGAGCTAGCCGGGTCAGTGTCAATGCTGCCCATCACTGTGCGAGCCATTTCCACAAACGCAGACGGCGTGTACCACTCATTATTTCCCGTGTTGCTGGCGACATGAACTTTGCTTACGCGCAATTCAAACTCATCGGCGGAGATAGCGGCCAGCTTCTCGCATCGATGGGCTTCGCTAGTTGAAATTCCGGCGTCTTTAAGCACATCAGTTTTAAACTTCCCCCCACTGGGAAGTTTGCCGTGTGGGTTTTGCTTTTTTTCCAAACTTGCACTTATTTCCCCGATCCGCCTTTTCGCCCTTAATCGAATCTCAGCGGCCATGCGCTCCAATTCCGGGTTGTGGGCTTGCGTCGCATACGCCTGGAGAGCCGTCGCCTTGTCAGCTATATCCTTGGCCTCATCTACTGCCTTGGCCTCTGCTAGAGCCTTACAAGCCGCGTCATATTTGATTAGCTGCATTACTATGCCTCACAGGCCGCCCCCTTTCCCTGAAGCCCCGCGGCTAAGGTACTAGGTGTTCCCTGCTCATCCATTTTCAGGTCCAGGAGGATAGGCGGTAGATCCTTTATCCTGTCTTTTTTATCATCCTTGGTTTGCGATTTTCTCCCGCGCCGGTCCGCAAGACCGCTCAATTACGCTCGGGGCGCGTCGGATGTTGCGGTGCAGGAGTGCTGGAAGTAGAATTTCGGTTCCACTTCGGATAGCGCGTGCATCGCATTCCGAAAGGCCGGCGGGAGTCGTCCCGTCGGCCACTTTTGAATCTACGCTTCGTCGAGCGTACCGTCAACCGTTAGTCGTCGTGTAGCAAACCGCTCGTTATCAAACTTCTTGATAGCCTCTGGTTGCTGCTCGCCATCGACGTATTCCCTATAGGCCAGCGGATTTTTACCGTCCCAATCGCCTTTCGGATCTGGCTTAAAAACTGAGTACCAGCGCCTGGCTTGGAAATCGAAGTACATCCGGCTCATTTTTTCCTTCATTTTCATCCATCGATTCTACGATTTTGGGCCTCACAGAGAAGGCGATCTAGCTCAGCCAATTCGGCGTCCTTTGTCAGTAGATAGTTGTAGAGCGGCTCCAGCGTCGCGATCCTGGGATTCGATACCGCACGGCTAGTCAGCTTCTGAATCGTCCTGTGAGGCACGCCTGTGGCTGCTGCAACGTATTTCAGCAGCCCTTGGCCCACCTCTCCGCGTTTCGCTAGCTTGTCGAGCCGGTTTAGCGTGAATCGAAGCATATTCATATGCTGCGAGTGTAGCGACTTAGCGGCCCGATATCTACCCTCTAATGGGCGTTATTGCGCAGCCCGAGGGAATCGGCGAAATAACCGGGGTGAAATGGCTTGTTGAATCAAATAGTTATAGCCCCTTGCAATACCCGACAATGGGCGCTATCCTCCTTATAGCACTGGGGTAGCACCACCTACCCCAGTCAATAAAGGAGAGACGAAATGAGGCAATTAAAACCAGGAAAATACGTGGGCCATACGTTCACCAAAGATCAAAAGAAGGCGCGGCGATGGTGGCGCCGTCAGGGAGAAATGGAGGTGGATATTAGACGCGCCCTTCGGCTGCTCCCAAACATCATTGATCCTAGCAAGGATCGGGAACGCCTCCATAAGAAACTAGACGCAGTTCTTAATGACATCGAGATGACCCGAAAAAGGGCTGAAAAGCTGTTCCCTGACGTTAACGAGTCTTTCACTATCTCAAGCATGACTATTTAGGAGAAATGAAAAATGAGCAGAATGGGCAATCAAGCGCAGGTGTTATTCAAAGACGCTGAGCTTCATCCGGGCGGCAAGGCAATTTTTGTCAGAGCAACTCTCGACGAGGAATGCTCAGACCAGGAAACCTCGCGCACGATTTATTTTCCGTTATCCCAGTGCGAGTTAGTCGACGGCGGTTATGAATGCCCTCATTGGCTTGCGCGGGCGAAGGCCGCGGAGGCCGTCTATACCTGGGCCTCCAAGCGGGGAGAGAAAGGGATCGATCATCTCGGCGGCGCGTTTTTCCAGGCGCATTTTGAAGGCTACAGTTTTGCCGTCGATCGCGAGGCGATGATGAAAGCAAAAGCGTGGCTGGAAGATGATTAAACACGACTATAAATATCTCACAACTCGGCGTCGAGAAACGTGGCAGACGACAGTAATTTGCTTCTGCGCCCTCGCCGCGATGAATCTTGTTTTGATCTTGATAATCACAAATTAGTGGGCAGCATGGAAATCGAAATAGAAACTGGAGGACTAAATGATGACTGACTTTGAGCGATTGCTAGCGGAAGCAGTAAACGAGTATCAGACTTTCGATCAACTGCCGACGCATGAATATTTCCGACTCGCCGGATCATTCCTGGAGCAAGACTCGCCGATCGACTGCATAAGCGACGGAGCCGACGCCCAGATAGAGAAATTCCAAAAGACGCTTGCGCGCATGATTAATTCAAAAGGCATCACGCAAAGCTCGTACGTCGATGCGAGAAACCAATTCGTCAAGGCCGCCGAAGCGATGGTTGAATCCTACGCGCGGAAGCACATCGAGCGCGAGTTTGATGCCCTGCGTGCGGACGATGAGCCGCCCGTGGACGATCGATGGAAATACGAGGGTTTGACTGTCAAACGGGTGTCCTCGTTTGGACGCGAAGTGGAGAAAATAACCGACAGCTACATCAACCTTAAAAAGATGACGGGGGAAATCTAATGGCTGAAACACTTAACATTTTCCAGAGGATCTCGGCGGTGATGGCCGATCTGGATTACGTCCAGAAAGAGGACAAGCTCGTCAACGATCAGTACAGCTTCGTCAGCCACGACGCGGTGAGTGCAGCTATCCATCCGTTACTTGTCAAGCATGGAATCGTTGCCGTCCCGCGGGTTATAAGCTGGGCGCAAGACGGCAACCGCACATCCGTTGATCTCGAAGTCGACTTTGTAAATATCGATACACCTGAGGACGGGATAACGGTGCCGGTTTTCGGTTATGGAATTGACAAGCAAGATAAAGGGCCGGGGAAAGCTATTTCCTACGCGACGAAATATGCAATGCTCAAGCTGTTTGTCCTGGAAACGGGCGACGATCCCGAGCGCGATCTGATTGATCATGTCGCTGACAAGCCAAAGCCAAAGAAAGCTGCTCAGAAACATAGCAAAATCGTGTCAGATAGCATCGCTAAACAGGACGAAATCCGAGCCTTATCAGACAATATCGCTAAACAAAAAGCGCCAGACGAGTATCTGGGCCGCGTACTCGCTCATTACCGGGCGGTACGCCTAGAAGATCTGACTGCTCAGCAAGTGGCTGAAGCTCAGGCGCGAATCGAGGCAAACAAGAGTGGCAGTTAAACTACTTAAAATCGAGCAGGGTAGCCCAGAATGGCTCAACCTGCGCCGGTTACACCGTACGGCTAGTGAGACGCCGATCGTCATGCAAAAGAGCCGCTACAAGGCTCCTCTCGCCCTCGCGAGGGAAAAGCGCGGCCTCGATGCGCCCGAGAAAGAAAACAAGGCGATGAAATTCGGCCTAACGCACGAGGCCGGCGTCCGCCTAGCGATTAGCCAGAAACTTGGAATCGGATTCGAGCCTCATGTCATTGTCGACGGGCCGTATCTCGCCAGCCTGGATGGATTTAATTTCGATTGCGATACGATCTTGGAAATCAAATGCCCATTTCGAGTCGACTCAAAAGACTTGCTGGAGGCCCGGGAAGAGAAAGTCCCGAAATCACATTGGTGGCAAATCCAGCACCAACTGATGGTGTCTGAGGCCAAGCTCTGCCATTACGTCGTCCGCGACGCTGCTGACGGAAATCTAATTACTCTTGAAGTTAAGCCCTCGAAAACGGCTTTTTCTAGGATCAGGGAAGAATGGGATCTGTTTTGGGAGGCCTTTATGGAATGTCCTGCGGAGGAGTTGATCCAGTTTCAAGAGATCCCTTCAGATTTGCGATCTAAGGTTGATGATTTTCTGCGCGCAAAAGATATGAAGGAGGAGGGAGTCCAGATGTATAACGCTGCGCGGGAAGTTTTGACAGAAGAATTACCAGAGGACAGCGAGGGATTTAACCTGCGCGTTTTGCATATTGAGCAGCGCGGCTCGATCGATTGGAAGGCCGTCGAAAAGGCCCACCCTGAGATTAACTTCGAGCAGTATAGGAAACCCACCAAGGTGGTTGTACGAATCAACGACAGGAGAAAATGATGGCTTACAGCGAGAAATCTGGCGAAGGTGGCTTATGGAAAAACCAGAAAAAGAGCGCAGGCGACAACAAGCCCGATGCTACTGGATTCGTCGTGGCGCATAGGGATATCAGCGCCGGCGAGAAGCTGGAGATCGCAGCCTGGACTCGCGTTGCTAAAGAGTCCGGCGCTCGTTACCAGTTTTTGAAGATGGGGGATGCCTACACTCCGAAGGATGATAAGGATGAATTAGACGACGACATTCCGTTTTAATTCAGTAGCAGAGCCGCCACGCCGATGCGCTGCTCCCTCCGTTTTCAACCCATGAGATGGCGCGGAGGACGAGTCGGTACTTGTTTTTATTGTCGGCAGTCAGCGCCTTCCACCTAGCGTAACGCGCTGGCTTTTCACTCTCTGGGAGCCGCGTAGCGATATCCACAATCCGCGCCCACTCCTCGCAAGGCGCGGCAAG
>Ga0208316_1000589_pt1 | contig 28667 bp, 30 predicted proteins | sample MalvireepMed_231_FD_184240 | JGI IMG/M metagenome (GOLD analysis project Ga0208316, IMG submission 184240) | Marine viral communities from the Global Malaspina Expedition - Malaspina viral metaG DeepMed_231 (SPAdes) (version 2) | ecosystem: Environmental > Aquatic > Marine > Oceanic | place... | reverse complement strand
CGCATGTGGTCGTCTCCGATTTTGTCTCAGGGCGCGACCATGACCTGATCGCGGGCGCGCGCCTACTTCGAACCGTCCAGAATCGCCCTCACCCTGGCATTGGAGGCCGCCAGGCGGGCGGCTGGTATGGTTGGCAGGTCGAGTGCGGGCTGTTCGGCGACCTCTCCCACGGGCCGCGGCAGGATCGGAGGGATGGCCGGGGGTTGGCGTTGGGCGCGCAGGGCGCTGAGCGCCTGTTCCGTCTGGACCTGGCCGCTGAGGGCGTTGAGCTCGTTCTCCAGCGCGATCGCCCGCTGGCGGTCCATCTGCTGCTGAGCCTGGAGGACGCCCAGCTGGTGATCATAATAGGCGTCCTGCGCAGCGGCTGGCGCCGCCGTCACAAGGGCCAGACCCGCCAGGAGCGGTCGGACGAAAGCAGCTGGGCGCATAGGCGGACTCCGTTGAGGCTCAGAACCTCAACGCGCCATCGCGCCGGCGGGTTCGTTCAGTTCGCCTGTGCGCGGGTGGTGACGGTGAAGCGCGCCAACTGCTCGGCCGGCGCGCTCCAGCCCGGCGCCAACTCGATGGCCTTCTGATAGTCGAAATAGGCGGACCTGGCGTCCTCCAGGCCCTCATAGGCCAGGGCGCGATTGTAATAGGCCTTGGCCGGCTCCTCGACCCCCAGCTCCAGACCGCGATTGATCTGCGCCAGGCTCTCGGCATAGCGCTCCTGGCCGATAAAGGCCGCGCCGCGGTTCACATAGCCCTCGCCGAGGTCCGGCTTCATCTTCACCGCCATGTCGAAGTCCTTCACCGCCCCCTCATAGGCGGTGCGCCGCAGGCGCAGGACGCCGCGGTTGACATAGGTGCCGGCCCGGTCGCGGGAATTGAGGAACTCGGTCTCCAGGGCGATGTCGCAGAATTCCTCGAACCGCTCGTCGGACTCGCCGTTGACGGCGGCGCGGGAGCAGGCCTCGGCCATGCCGCCGCCGATGACCGTCACGGCGCCTTGGGCTGCGCCGGCGGAGAAGGCGACCGCGGTGGCGACCGCCAGAATTGAAAGTCCACGGCGCATGGCGGGACCTCCTTGCATGTGAGATTCGCCGACCCAGCGCCGGCGAGGCGGCCAGAGTCTTCCCGTATCCGCGTTTGGTCAATCCGCCGCAGAGGTGCGAGACGCAACTTGTCGTGTGAAATCAACCTGCAGAGGACTCAGCGACGCGGCTCGCGGCGGCGGATCGTCTCGCGATAGAGGATGTAGAGGCCGCTGGCCGCCACGACGCCGGCCCCCACCAGGGTGAGCGGCCGGGGAAGCTCGTCCCAGACGATGAAGGCGAACAGGCTGGCCCAGACCAGCTGGGTGTAGTCGAACGGCGCCACGACGGCGACCGGCGCCACGCGGATCGCCTCGGTCAGCAGAAGTTGGCCCACCCCGCCCAACAGGCCCATGGCCGCCAGCAGGGCGAAGGTCTCCCGATCGGGCATGATCCAACCGAACGGCAGGCTGGCCAGCCCCGCCACGGCCCCGGCCAGGGTGAAGTAGAAGACGATCCGCGGGCCAGGCTCGGTCATGCTGATCTGGCGGATGGTGATCATGGCGCCGGCCGAGCCCATGGCCCCGACCAGGGCGAAGATCACGCCGATATTGGCCATGTTCACGGGATCGGGCCGGATCATAATCAGTACACCGACAAAACCCACGGCGACCGCGGCCCAGCGGTGCGGCCCTACCGCCTCCTTCAGCAAGGGGACCGACAGGGCGGTCATGAACAGGGGCGCGGAGAAGGAGAGCGCGGTGGCCTCGGTGAGCGGCAGGTGCGAGACCGCCACGAAGCCGCCGATCATGCCGGTCAACCCGACCATGGCGCGGGCCGCATGCGCGCCCGGCCGGCTCGTGCGCAGCACGCCGAACCCGCTGGTGCGCAGGATGTAGATGGCGATGGGGATGAAGGCGAAGGCGTTACGGAAAAACAGCGTCTCGAAGATCGGGACGCCCCGCTCCGACGCCACCTTCACCAGCCCGAACAGGCCCGCCATGCAGGCCATGGCCGCCACGCGCAGCATGACCCCCAGGCCGATCTTGGAAGCCGGGCGTTCAGGAACGGGGCGCGGGGGGGAGGCCATGGTCACGATGGGCAGCCCATGACCCCTGGCGACGCCGCCGTCAATCGCGCCTCGATCGCCTGGGAGACTATGGGCGCTGTTCGGTCAGTCGAAGGTCACGCCCATGCGCGCCATGGCGCTGAACACCCGCTGGATGTCCCCCAGATGGCCGGTGAGCACGTCACGCGCCAGCCGCGTGTTGAACGCCTGGGCCGGAACGATGATTCCCTTGGGAGTTCGAGCACAGCGCCAGGTCCGGATCAGGACGTTAACATTGCGGCGGGTGGTCTCGAACGGCTGCTTCAGGGTGTTGGACAGGGCCAGGACGCTGATCGGCGCCAGCAGCTCGTCGGGCGGCGGCCGTCGAACCGACGCATAGCGCCGCGCCAGTTCCAGGTCCTCGCGCAGCGGCTGATAGTTCGCGTCGAGGATGGCCAGCAGAATCATGCCCCGGCCGAAGTCCGCCGTCGTGCGGGTCAGGCGCTCGGCGATCCTCAGGACGTATTCGGCGGTGAAGCGCGCGGCCAGCCGCTCCTGGGAGACCGGCGGCGTGATGCCGGGCGCAGGCCTGGCGCCGCCGGTCAGGTCAAAGTTGGGGGCGGCGGTGCGGACATCGGCGGCCAGGGCGCGCACCGTCGCCAGGCTGCGCCCCAGGGCCAGGCGGTTGGCGTCGGTCTCGAGCGCCGCGGCCGGAATATAGACCCCGCGGGTGGTCCGCTGGCAAAGACCCCGGGCCTCGAGATCGGCGACCCGACGCCGCGCGGCCTCATAGGGAATGCTGAAAGACGCGGCCAGGGCGCCCACGCTGATGGGCCGGCGGATGTCGTCGGGCGGCGGATTGTCCACGCCGGCGTAGCGCAGGGCCAGGACGGGGTCCCGGACGATATGCCGGACATTGGCCTCGATGATCGAGAGCGCCAGGACGCCGGTCATGGCGTCCCCGCCACCGAAATGCTCCAGGGTCGCCACCCCCTGGACGAAGTGGGGGATGGCGCACTGGAGGATCAGTCGAGACACGTCTTCGCACGCGGGACCCTGCGTCGTTCCGGCCGGATCGGAAAGTTTGTCCATTTCCCCTCGTGAGGATCGCGTCAGGGCGCAGCCAGCCGTAGGGCGACAGCTTAGCACGACCCTGACCAAGCTGGCCGCCCCCCCTGGCGTCACAGGTGCGGCATAGCCCATATTGGCGGCGGTTCAGGTCGCCGGGCGTGCGACCGAGCGGGGGGAAGACAAGTGGACGTTGGGGCGAGCGATGCAGCGGCGGGCGGGGCGCGCCGGCGGACGGCTGGGCTGATCCTGGGACTCTGCGCCTTCGGGGCGATTCTGCTGGCCCCGGATTTCGGGCCGGGACCCGCCGTCCGGCCTGTGGCGGCGGTCACCGTCCTGATGGCTATCCTATGGATCACCGAGGCCGCGCCGCTGGTGGCCACCGCGCTGCTGCCCATCGTCCTGTTTCCGGCCCTGGGCGTGAGCGATGTGCGAGACGCCGCCGCTCCCTATGCCGACCCGGTGATCTTCCTGTTCCTCGGCGGCTTCGTCCTGGGCGCGGCCATGGAGCGGTGCGGCCTGCACAAGCGTGTCGGCCTGGGCTGCGCCGCCGCCGCCGGCGCCACGCCACGACGGCTGGTGGCCGGCATGCTGGGCGCCACGGCCCTGGTCTCCATGTGGGTCAGCAATTCCGCCGCCGCCGTCCTGATGATGCCGGTCGCCATGGCCGTCCTGGCCCTGGCCGAGGACCATGGCGGACGCGAGGACCCGGTCTCCTACCGCAATCTCGGCGTCGCCCTGCTGCTGGCGGTGGCCTATGGCGCCAGCATCGGCGGGGTCGCCACCCTGATCGGCACCCCGCCCAATGCGCTGCTGGCCGGCTATATGGCCCGGGAGCACGGGGTGGCGATCGGCTTTGGCCAGTGGATGATCATCGGCGTGCCGGTGGCGCTGATCCTGCTGGGCGCCGCCTGGGTGGTGCTGACGGCGCTCAATCCCGTGAAGCTGGTCCTGCCGGAGGCCAGCGTCCTGTTCCGCGAGGAACGGGCGAGGCTTGGCCGAATGACGGGGCCGGAGAAGCGGGTCTCGGTGATCTTCGCCCTGGCGGGCGGGGCCTGGATCTTCCGCCCGCTGCTCACCCCCTTCGCCCCCTGGCTGACCGACACCGGGATCGCCATCGCCGCGGCCGTAGCCCTGGCCTTCATTCCCGCCGCCGGCGTCCGCAGCGAACGCCTGGTCACCGACGCCGAGCTCAAACGCCTGCCCTGGGGGGTGCTGACCCTGTTCGGCGGGGGCCTCAGTCTGGCCGACGCCATCTCCGACAGCGGCCTGGCCGCCTGGCTAGGTCAACTGCTGGGGGTGCTGGGCGCCTGGCCTGTGGCGGCCCTGGTGGTCATGGTCACCCTGGCGATGATCTTCCTGACCGAACTGACCAGCAACACCGCGTCGGCCGCCACCTTCCTGCCGATCGGCGGCGCGCTGGCGCTCGCCATCGGCGCCGACCCGCTGCTGTTCGCCATTCCGCTGGCCCTGGCGGCCTCCTGCGCCTTCATGCTGCCGGTGGCCACGCCCCCCAACGCCATCGTCTATGGGGGCGGCCTGATCAGCATCGCTCAGATGAGCCGGGCGGGCCTGTGGTTGAATGTGATCGGCGTCGTGGCGATCTCAGCCATCGCCCTGATCGCCGTGCCGCTGATCTTCGCGGCGGGGAGCTAGCCTGCGATCCGCGCAAGGCCGGTGGTGCCCCCGGTCGGACTCGAACCGACACACCTTGCGGTACCGCATTTTGAGTGCGGCGCGTCTACCAATTCCACCACAGGGGCCCGCGGGCAGCGCAATCTAGCGGCGCGCGCCGTCGCGTCAATGTGGGCTGCAGGCGCGGTGAATCGTCCTGACAGGGCGACAGGGCTTGCATCGCCGACGGGTCATCCGTAACTGATAATCGTTCGCAGACGGCGCCGCGCGCGCCATCCGTCGCCTCAGGCCTGGAATTGCTTATGGACCACCTCACGCCCGCCGCGGCCCTGGCCGCCGATCCCCAGCCCGCCCACGGCGAGGTGCGGCTGAGCCAGGCCCGGCTCGGGGATCGCGGCGTCATCGGCAGCGTCCATGTGCGGCCCGATGTCGATCACCACGGGCTGAGCGCCGAGGAACTGGAGCGCCGGTTACTGGAGCTGGGTTTCGTCGAAGGCGCGGCCATCGAGGTCATCCACGAGGGCGCCATCGGGCGCGACCCGATCGCCGTGCGCCTGGACGACATGCGCGTGGCGCTTCGCCGCCATGACGCCGCCGATGTGGTCATCCGTCTGGACGCCCGGAGCGCGGAGCGATGAGCACAGCCAGCGCCCGCATCGCCCTGGTCGGCAATCCCAACTCCGGCAAGACCGCCTTGTTCAACGCCCTGACCGGCGGTCGCCAGAAGGTGGCCAACTATGCCGGGGTGACGGTGGAGAAGAAGGAGGGGATGGTCACCACGCCCGGCGGGCGGACCCTGTCGGTGATCGACCTGCCCGGCACCTATTCCCTGCGCGCCCGCAGCCCGGACGAAGAGGTCACCCGCGACGCCGTCCTCGGGCAGCTCAAGGGCGAGACGCCGCCGGACGTGGTGGTCTGCGTCGCCGACGCCACCAATCTGCGCCTGATGCTGCGCCTGATCCTCGAGCTGCGCCAGGTGGGCCGGCCCATGGTTCTGGCGCTCAACATGTTCGACATCGCCCAGCGCCAGGGCCTGCGCATCGACGTGGAGGGCCTGGCCCGCGACATCGGCGCGCCGATCGTCACCACCGTGGCCACCCGCAAGCGCGGCATCGAGGACCTGGTCGCCCAGGTGGAGGCCAAGGTCGAGGCCCTGGCCGCCGCGGGCGACCTGGATGTCCCCAACACCTGGCATGAGCCGAGCCCCGCCGAGATCCGCCGGGCGCACGCCGAAGCCCAGCGCCTGATGAAGGCCCATGTGCGGCCGGCTGAACGCCCCGACACCATGACCGGCAAGATCGACGCGGTGCTGCTGCATCCGGTCGCCGGCTTGGCCATCCTGCTGGCCCTGCTGTTCGTTATGTTCCAGGCGGTATTCGCCTGGGCCGGGCCGTTGATGGACGGGATCGAGGGCGGCATCGGCGCCCTGGGCGGTCTGGTGGCCACGGTGTTGCCGGACGGCCTTTTGCAGAGCCTGATCGTCGATGGCCTGATCGCCGGGGTCGGCAGCGTCCTGGTCTTCCTGCCCCAGATCCTGATCCTGTTCTTCTTCATCATCCTATTGGAAGACTTCGGCTATATGGCCAGGGCCGCCTTCCTGATGGACAAGATCATGGGCGGCGCCGGCCTGCATGGCCGCGCCTTCATTCCGCTGCTGTCGTCCTTCGCCTGCGCCATTCCGGGCGTCATGGCCACCCGGGTGATCGACTCCAAGCGTGACCGGCTGACCACCATCATGGTGGCGCCGCTGATGACCTGCTCGGCGCGGATTCCGGTCTACACGCTGATCATCGCCGCCTTCATTCCCAACCAGACGGTCTGGGGGTTCGCCAGCCTGCAGGGGGTCGTGATGTTCGGCCTCTATGTGGCCGGCATCACCAGCGCGCTCACCATCTCGTTCATCGCCCGGCGGCTGTTCTGGCGCGGTCAGGTCGAGCCCTTCCTGATGGAGCTGCCGACCTACAAGACCCCCGACCCCAAGAGCGTCCTGCGCAATCTGTGGCAGCGGGCCGAGATCTTCATCAACCGGGCCGGCCGGATCATCCTGCCCTTGATGGTGCTGATCTGGGTCCTGTCGACCTTCCCCTATCCGCCGGAGGGCGCGACGGGGCCGGCCATCGACTACAGCTTCGCCGGTCGGCTGGGCCATCTGCTGCACCCGCTGTTCGCGCCCATCGGCTTCAACTGGCAGATGACCGTGGCCCTGATCCCGGGCATGGCCGCCCGCGAGGTCGCTGTCGGCGCCCTGGGCACCGTCTATGCCGTGGCCAACGCCGAGGAGCAGGTGGGCACCCTGGCCGGGGCTCTGTCGGCCGACTGGTCCCTGGCCATGGGGCTGGCCTTCCTGACCTGGTACGTCTTTGCGCCCCAGTGCGCCCCGACCCTGGCGGTGGTGAAGCGCGAGACCAACAGCTGGCTGTGGCCCACGGTGATGTTCGCCTACATGGTCACCCTGGCCTATCTGGCGGCCATGGGCGTCTATCACGGCGCCGTGGCGCTGGGCTGGGGCTAACCTGCGCTCGGCGCCTCGCCGGCCAGCACGCCGGCGGCGCCCTGCAGCCGCAGCAGCAGGCGCTTGAGCAGGGCCACCTCGTGGGGGGCGAGCCCTGAGATCAGGGCCGCCTCATAGGCCAGGGCCAGGGGGGCGATCTCTGCGTGCAGGCGCACCCCTTCCAGGCTCAGCGCCACCACGTGCGAGCGGCCGTCCCGGTCGTTCTCCGAACGCTCCAGCAGATGGCGTTTCGTCAGGCCTTGGGCCGCGCGGCTGACGGCGACCTTGTCCATGCCGGTGCGGCTGACCAGGGCGCTCTGGTTCATCGGCCCGTCCTCGGCCAGCACGCAGACCAGCCGCCACTGGGGGATGGTGAGGCCAAAGCGGTCCTCATAGGCCCGGGCGATCAGCCGGCTGACGGCGTTGGAGGCCACCGACAGGCGGTAGGGCAGATAGGCGTCCAGCTGGAGGCCGGCGGCGTCGGCCGGTTCTGGCCGGGTCTGCACGGTCATGGGGCTTGCACTTCCTGTTCGATGGCGCCGAATATCGAGTGTCGGCGCCCATCGCGCATTTCAATCCGCACGGTGTCGTTGACCTTGAGGAAGGGCGTTCTGGCCTCTCCGTGGGCCAGGGTCTCCACCGTCCGCACCTCGGCGAGGCAGGAATAGCCGACGCCGCCCTCGGCCACCGATTTTCCTGGACCGCCGTCAGGCCCGCGATTCGACACCGTGCCCGAGCCGATGATCGTGCCGGCGCCAAGCGCCCGGGTCTTGGCCGCGTGGGCGATCAGCGTCCCGAAGTCGAAGGTCATGTCGACGCCGGCGTCGGCGCAGCCCAGCACCATCCCGTTCAGCTCCACCTCCAGGGCGCCATGCAGGCGGCCCTCGCGCCACGCCTCGCCCAGCGCGTCCGGCGTCACGGCCACAGGCGAGAAGGCCGAGGCCGGCTTGGACTGGAAGAAGCCAAAGCTCTTGGCCAGCTCGTCGGGGATCAGGTTGCGCAGGGAGACGTCATTGACCAGCAGCACCAGGCGCACATGGTCCAGCGCATCGGACGCGCTCACCCCCTGGGGCACGTCGCCGATGATCACCGCCACCTCGGCCTCCAGGTCGCACCCCCAGGCCTCGTCGGCCAGCGGGATGGGATCGCGAGGGCCGAGAAACCCGTCCGAGCCGCCCTGGTACATCAGGGGATCGGTCCAGAAACTCTCGGGCATCTCCGCGCCCCGGGCCCTGCGCACCAGCGCCACATGGTTCACATAGGCCGAGCCGTCGGCCCACTGATAGGCCCGCGGCAGGGGGCTAGCCGCCTCATGCTCGTGGAAGCGTTCCCTGGGCACGCCGCCATGCTCGAGGCTTTCGGCCAGGGCGCGCAACATGGGCTCGCAGCGATCCCAGTCGTCGAGGGCGGCCTGCAGGGTCGGCGCCACGGTGGCCGCATCGGTGAACCAGGCCAGGTCGTTGGAGACCACCACGAGACGGCCGTCACGGCCGGACTTCAGCGAGGCGAGCTTCATCTTGGGGTCTCCGCTTTGGGGCTCAGGATTTTTCCTGGATCAGGGTCTGGACCAGTCGGACGCCGGCCTCGAAGGCCTTGGCTTCATAGACATGCACCTCCACGCGGATGTCGCCGCCGGGCGCATCCTCCCACATGTAGTTGCGCTCAAAGCAGACCGGCCGGCCCTGGGGACTGAAGCCTTCGAAGGTGTCGCCCCAAGGGGTGCACGGGGCCAGCGCCCGCCAGCCGAGATCGCAGGCCTGGACCAGCTCCTCCCGGGCCGCGGCCTCGAGATCGTCATGGACGGCGGCGTTCATCGGGCTTTCCAGCTGTCGACATAGGCGGGGTTTTCCACCGGGCCCGCGGCCTCGCCCACCTCCAGCGGGTCGCGGGTGTCGATCATCACCGCATATTCGTCGGTGGCGGGTTTGGGCTGGGACAGCATGTTCTTCAACGCCTTCGGATGCGGGCCATGGGTGAAGCCGGAGGGATGAAACGTCATCATCCCCGCATCGATGCCGTCGCGGCTGAAGAAGTCCCCGGCATGGTAGAAGAGCACCTCGTCATAGTCGTCATTGTTGTGGAAAAACGGCACCTTGAGCGCGCCGGGATCGGTCTCGAAGGGCCTGGGCGCAAAGGTGCAGACCACGAAGCGCTCGGCCACGAAGGTCGTGTGGGCGCTGGGCGGCAGGTGATAGCGATGGCTGGCCACCGGCCGGATGTGGGCCACGTTCAGGCGCACGGGCGCCAGCTCCCCATGCCAGCCCACCGCGTCCAGGGGGTTGTAGGGATAGGTGACGGTGGAGACCTGGCCGCGCTTCTTGATGGCGACCGTGGTCTCGCCGTCCTGCGCCTGGTGGTCGCGGAACGCCTCGTCCATCACCGGGGTGTCCAGCAGGGCCGGGTCGAAGATCGCATGGGGCCCAAGCAGTCCCCTGTCGGGCAGGGTGAAATGGCTGTTGGTCGCCTGGATGGTCAGGATGGCGCAGGGTTCGGCCGGCGCCAGGCGCCACATGGTCCCCCGGGGCAGGTAGAGATAGTCGCCGGCCCCGAAGCCGATGCGGCCATAGTCGCAGAAGAGGTCGCCGGCCCCCTGGTGGACGAACAATAGCTGGTCGCCGTCGGCGTTGCGGACCAGGCCCGGCATGGGGCCGTCCAGCTTCCAGAAGCGGATTTCGGTGGCGGCGTTGTGCAACACCACCGGGGCGCCCCACGGCGAGGCCTGGGGTTCGTTCAGCCGCGCCAGGTCGAAGGCCCGCGGCCGCAGGGGGCCTTCGAAGCTGGTCCAGCCGGTGGGCGGCCGGGCGTGGTGCAGGAAGGCGGCGGGACCAAAAAAGCCCTCCTTGGAGATTTCGCGCTCATACGTGCCGGCCGGCAGGTCGGCATGGGCCTGGCGCGAATGGACGCCTTGCGCGCCGCGCACGGGGATCCAGTTGCGGGTCGCCATCAGGGTTCGTCCTTGTAGATCCCCACGCTCAGGGGTTCGCCGGCCGCCAGGCGGGCGCGATACATGCCCGAGGTGTTGTAGCTCCAGGCCATCTGACCGTCGGGCGCCACGGCGATCACGCCGCCGTCGCCGCCCAGCGCGGTGAGCTTGTTCTGAATCACCTCATCGGCCGCGGCCTGCAGGGAGAGCCCCTTGTGCTCCACCAGGGCGCAGACCTCGCGGGCCACCGTCAGGCGGATGAAGTATTCGCCGGTCCCGGTGGCCGAGACCGCGCAGGAGGCGTCGGAGGCGTAGTTGCCGGCGCCGATGATCGGGCTGTCGCCCACCCGGCCCCAGCGCTTGCCCGTGGTGCCGCCGGTGGAGGTGCCGGCCGCCACATGACCGGCCTGGTCCACCGCCACCACGCCGACGGTGCCGTACTTGCCCTCGTCATGGGCCAGGCCCGCGGCCTCGTCGGGGGCGACCGCGCCCTCTGGCCGGGCGGGAAGCGGCAGGTTGTTTTCGGTGAGGAACCGCTCCAGGGAGCGCCAGCGACGCTCGGTGTAGAAATAGGCGGGCGCCACCTGCTCCAGGCCGGCTTCGCGCGAAAAGGTGTCGGCGCCGGACCCCATCAGCATGACGTGCGGGGACTGTTCCATCACCGCCCGCGCCAGCGAGATCGGGTGGCGGGTGCGGGTGACGCCGGCCACCGCCCCGGCCTTCAGGGTCGCGCCGTCCATGATCGAGGCGTCCAGCTCATTGCGGCCCTCTGCGGTGAAGACCGCCCCGCGCCCCGAATTGAACAGGGGATCGTCCTCCAGCAGACCGATGGCCGTCTCGATGGCGTCGAGCGCCGAGCCGCCGCGCGCCAGCACCTCGCCGCCGGCTTCGGTCACCCGGCTCATGGCGGCGCGATAGGCGGCCTCCTGTTCAGGCGTCAGATCTGCGCGCTCGATCACCCCGGCGCCCCCATGAACCACGATCGCCCATTTCGGCTGCGCCATCGCATTTCCCGCCATCAGGCCCGCCAGCACCAGAGCCAGACCGACTATCCGCATACTCAAACGTCCCTAGTCCTTCTTCGGCAGCACGCCCCGGCGAATCTGGTCGAGCTCGATGGACTCAAACAGCGCCTTGAAGTTGCCCTCGCCGAACCCTTCGTTGCCCTTGCGCTGGATCATCTCGAAGAAGATCGGTCCGACCATGTTCTCCGTGAAGATCTGCAGCAGCAGACCTTGGCCCTGCGTCGGGGCGCCGTCCACCAGGATACGGTCGGCCCGCAGGCGCTGCAGGTTCTCCCCGTGGGCGGGGACGCGGGCGTCGAGCTGGTCGTAATAGGTCTCCGGCGTGTCCTGGAACCGGACCCCACGCTCGCGCATGGTTTCGACGGCGGCATAGATGTCGTCGGTTCCCAGCGCCAGGTGCTGGATGCCCTCGCCCTTGTAGTCCTTGAGGAACTCCTCGATCTGGGAATGGTCGTCCCGGCTCTCGTTGAGCGGAATGCGGATCTTGCCGCAGGGGCTGGTCATGGCCTTGGACAACAGGCCCGTCTGGGCGCCCTCGATGTCGAAATAGCGGATCTCGCGGAAGTTGAAGATCCGCTCATAGAAGTCCGCCCACTTGGCCATGTTGCCGCGAAACACATTGTGGGTCAGGTGATCGAGATAGGTCAGGCCGACCCCGCGCTCGGCCTCCAGCTCGGTCGCGCCGGGGATGGGGACGAAGTCCACGTCATAGATTTCCTGGGCCCCGTAGCGGTCCACCAGATAGAGGTTCGAGCCGCCGATCCCCTCGATGGCCGGAATGTTCAGTTCCATGGGGCCCACCGGCCCCTGAACCGGAGTGGCGCCGCGCTCGACCGCCAGGGCCAGGGCCTTGGCTGCGTCACGCACGCGGAAGGCCATGGCGTTGGCCGAGGGACCGTGCACCTCACGGAAGTCGGCCGGCTGACCCGAGGGCTCCATGTTGAGCAGGAAGTTGATATCGCCCTGCCGGTAACGGACCACATGCTTGGACCGGTGCCGCGAAACCGCGGTGAATCCCATCAGCTCGAACAGGCCGCCCAGCCGCTCAGGCTCGGGCGAGGTGAACTCGACAAATTCGAAGCCGTCGGTGCCCAGCGGGTTCTCAAACAGGTCGGTGGTCGCCGTCGGCCCGGGCGCAAGCGCAGTCATGAAAGTCTCCTGCCAGCGAGATAGTATCAAACGCAACTATCTACCCCGTAGCGGCGAGAGACAAGCCACCGTGTCCCTGCTAGCAACAGGGCGACGGGCGTTCGCCAGCCCAGCTTGCGCTTTCTTCAGTCCCCCGTGGCGTACAGGCCGAATATGCAGTTCAATCGGACTCCATGATCAAAGGTCTCGACCCGATCCTTCATCGCTGGCGGCTTTCGGCCCTGGTCGCGTCGGCCGGCATGCTGGCCATCGCCCATGGATTCCAGACCTTTGGCGAGCTCGCCCCCTGCGCCCTGTGCCTGCGCCAGCGGGAGGTCTACTGGGTGGCCGTCGCGCTCGCCCTGGCCGGCATGATCCTCACCCGGCTGCAGGGGGGCGCAAGGTTCCGCCCCGCCTTCAATCTTGGCCTGGCCGTGGTCTTCGCGGTGGGATTTGGCGTCGCGGCCTATCACGCCGGCGCAGAGTGGAAGTGGTGGCCCGGTCCCTCGACCTGCGCCTCGACCGGCGGGGCGGTCAGCCTTGAGGCCCTGTCGGGCCTGCTGGAAGGCGCCGCGGTCCGCGCCCCGGCCTGTGACCAGGCGCCCTGGGTGTTTGTCGGCCTGTCCATGGCCGGCTGGAACGCCTTGATCTCCCTGGCCCTGGCGGCGCTGAGCCTGGCCGCAGCGCTCTATGAGAGAGGCAAGCGATGAGCGACAAGCCCATTCCCGCCCGTCCTGGGGCCGGAACCCTTGAAGCCCGGCTGGCGGAAATCCTGCGGGTGGATCACGCCGGCGAGCTGGGGGCGGTCCACATCTATCAGGGCCAGCGCGCCGTCCTGGGCGCGGCCAAGGACAAGGCGCGCATCGCCGCCCAGCTGGAGGAGATGGAGGGCCACGAAGCCGTCCACCTGGCCCGCTTCGACGCCCTGCTGAACGAACACGGCGTGCGGCCCACGGTCATGACGCCCCTATGGCGTCTGGCGGGCTTCGCCCTGGGAGCCGGCACCGCCCTGATGGGTGAGAAGGCGGCCCATGCCTGCACCGAGGCCGTCGAATCGGTCATCGAGCAGCACTATGCCGATCAGGTGGCGGAGCTGGCTGAACGCGAGCCAGACCTGGCGGCGGAACTGTCCCGGTTCCGGGACGAGGAGCTGGCCCACAAGGATCTCGCCATCGACGAAGGGGCCCATGGCGCGCCGGGCTACGGCCTGCTGTCAGCGGTGATCCGCGCCGGATGTCGCACCGCGATCAGGATCAGCGAAAAGGTCTGAGGCGCCCCTGCCTTTTCGGCGAGCGCGCGGACAAGAACAGCCCCACCTGAGCGGGGCTGCCCTATGTCACGTCAAGCTTACGGCGCCGGCGGGGTGTCGGTGGCCGGCGAGGTGGCGGCCGGATCCATGGCGGCCGGATCGTTGACCGGAGGCGGCGTCATGCCGTCAGCGGGCATGGCCGGGTCGGTCGTGGCAGGCGGCATCGGCTCGACCGGCGTCGTCGCCATGCTGTCGGCCGGCGCGACCTCGGTGGTGTCGGCCGCATCATTGTCGGAACAGGCGGCGAGGGTGACCGCGGCGAGGGCGCCGACGGCGAATGTGGAAAGCGTGCGGATGTTCACGGTTTTGGCTCCCTGGGGCGAATTGCCTCCAGCCTAAACTCCACATCACAAGACCGTGTTCCCGGCTTGATGATCTCTTTGCGACGTAGGCGCCCGGAACCGGGAATGTTTCGCCGATCGGCGGTGGATTTCGGCCGACGCCTCGTCTAGGCGAGTCGGAACGGCAGTGACGGAGGACGAGATGACCACCAAGGTTCGCAAGGCTGTGCTGCCGGTGGCAGGACTGGGAACCCGGGTTCTGCCCGGGGCCAAGACCACGCCGAAGAACATGCTCAATGTCTTCGACCGTCCCATCCTGTCCTACATCGTCGAAGAGGCCCGGGCCGCCGGCATCGAGCACTTCGTGTTCGTCGTAGGTCGCGGCCAGGGGGCGATCGAGGACTATTTCGACGCCTCGCCGGAGATCGAGGGCGCCCTGGAGGCCAAGGGCAAGGCCGACATCCTGGCCGAGGTCCGTCGGGACCTGCCCCAGCCCGGCCAGATGAGCTTCGTGCGCCAGATGGCGCCCCTGGGCCTGGGCCATGCGGTCTGGTGCGCCCGCGACATCATCGGCGACGAGCCCTTCGCCGTGATTCTGCCGGACATGCTGATGGCCGCCGACACCCCGACCCTGGCCCAGGCCGTGGCCGCCTATGACCAGGTCGGCGGCAATATCATCGTCGTGGAGCCGGCGCCGGAGGGCGAGGCTCACAAGTATGGCATCGTCGATCTGGAGAGCCAGAAGGGCCGCATCAACCGCATGGGGGGAATGGTGGAAAAGCCCGCGCCGGGAACCGAACCCTCGAACCTGTTCATCAGCGGCCGCTACATCCTGCAGCCCGACATCTTCCCCCTGCTGGAAAAACAGGGAAAGGGCGCCGGCGGCGAGATCCAGCTGACCGACGCCATGGCCGAGCTGATGAAGGTCCAGGATTTCCACGCCCTGGAATATGAGGGGGTCACCTATGACTGCGGGGACAAGATCGGTCTCCTGCGGGCCAATGTGGCCTTCGCCCTGCGCCATCCGACGTTTGGCGGCGCTGCACGCGAGGCGATAACCGGTCTACTCTGACAACCCGAGGAACGTCTGAACCCTGACCTCTTGAACCCGATCTGATCGACGGCGCTTTCCCAACGCCCCGGCGTTTGTTAGCCCTGGCGAAGATGAAACCCGTACGGATCGGAGCGGCGATGCGCGTACTCATTCTCGGCGGCGACGGCTTTTGCGGATGGCCCACGGCCCTCCACCTCTCGGCCCGTGGCCATGACGTGGCCATCGTCGACAACCTGTCCCGGCGCCGCATCGACGGCGAACTGGGCGTCCAATCCCTCACGCCCGTACAGGACATCCAGGCGCGGATCACCGCCTGGAAAGAGGTGTCTGGCCACGAGATCGGCTTCCACGACATCACGGTGGGCAAGGACTACGACGCCCTGCTGGATCTGCTGAAAACCTGGCGGCCGGACTCCATCGTCCACTTCGCCGAGCAGCGGGCCGCGCCCTATTCGATGAAGTCGGCCAAGCACAAGCGCTACACGGTCGACAACAATCTGAACGCCACCAACGACGTCCTGGCGGCCATCGTCGATTCAGGCCTCGACATCCATCTGGCCCACCTGGGGACCATGGGGGTCTATGGCTACGGCACGGCGGGCGCGGCGATCCCCGAGGGCTATCTGACCGTCAAGATCGAGACCCCGGAAGGCTGGGTCGAGCGCGAGATTCTCTATCCGGCCAATCCCGGCTCGATCTACCACATGACCAAGACCCAGGACGCCCTGCTCTTCCAGTTCTACGCCAAGAACGACCACCTGCGGATCACCGACCTGCACCAGGGAATCGTCTGGGGCACCCAGACCGAAGAGACCCGCAAGGACGAGCGCCTGATCAACCGCTTCGACTATGACGGCGACTACGGCACGGTGCTGAACAGGTTCCTGATGCAGTCGGCGGTGGGCTATCCGCTCACCATTCATGGGGCCGGCGGCCAGACCCGCGCCTTCATCCACATCCAGGACACGGTGCGCTGCGTCGAGCTGGCGCTGGCCCACCCGCCGGAGCGGGGCGACCGGGTGAAGGTGATGAACCAGATGACCGAGACCTGGCGGGTCCGGGACCTGGCCCAGATGATCGCCGGGCTGACCAATGCCGAGGTCGCCCACCTGCCCAATCCCCGGGCCGAGGCGGACGAGAACGACCTGGTGGTCGAGAACAAGTGCCTGTTGGACTATGGCCTCAATCCCATCCGGCTGGCCGACGGCCTGCTGATGGAGGTCGCCGAGATCGCCCGGGCCTATGCCGATCGCGCCGATCTGAGCAAGATTCCCTGCCACTCTCACTGGAACGCCGAGCGGGCGGCCGCGGCCAGCGCGCCGGGCAAGGCGGTGGCGGCGGAATAGAGCCGTGCGGCTCTTCACCTTCGGCTACGGGTTTTCGGCCCAGGCCCTGGGGACGCGGCTGACGGCCCAAGGCTGGAGCCTGGCGGCCACCTATCGCCGGGCTGAGGACGCTGAGCGGCTCAAGGCGCTGGGCGTCGATGCGGTTTCGGTGAGCGATCCAGGGGCGCTCGCCGCCGAACTGAAGGCCGCCGACGCCGTCCTGGTCACCGCGGCCCCCGACACGGGAGGATGCCCGGGCCTGCGCGCCCTGGTCCCGGCCATGGCCAGGGCCGGCGCCTTTCCCGACTGGTTGGGCTATCTCTCCACCACCGGGGTCTATGGGGATCGCCAGGGGGGCTGGGTTTTCGAGAGCGGCCGCCTGGCGGCCCAGTCGATGGAGGGCGCCCGCCGGGTCGCCGCCGAGCGGGACTGGCTCGACGTGGGCAAGGGCATGGGCCTGACCACCACCATCTTTCGCCTGCCCGGCATCTATGGGCCTGGACGCTCGACGCTTGATCGCCTCCGGGCCGGCCGGGCCAAACGAATCGTCGCGCCAGGCCAGGTCTTTTCCCGCATCCATGTGGACGATCTGGCCGCGGGCCTGGCCGCCTCCATCGCCCGCCCGCGGGCCGGCGGTATCTACAATCTCTGTGACGACGAGCCGGCCGCCAACAGCGAGGTGGTGGCCTATGCCGCAGGACTTCTGGACCTCCCCGTTCCCCCGGAAGTTCCCGTGGAAGCGGCGAACCTGGCCGGCCCGGCCCAGCGGTTCTATGCGGAGAGCAAGCGGGTCTCCAACGCCCGGGCCAAGGCCGAGCTGGGCTGGCGTCCAGCCTATCCCACCTATCGCGAGGGCCTGAGCGCCATCCTTCAGGCCGGTGGCTGAACCAGCTCCTCCACCGCCGCGATCAGGCGGACGAGGTCCTGAGGCCGCGAGAGACGGTGGTCGCCGTCCTTGATCAGCTGGAAGACCACATCAGGGCTATTGATCGCCTGGGCCAACTCCAGGGCGTGGCGCCAAGGCACGTCCGGGTCATCTCCGCCCTGCAGGATTCGCGTCGGGGCGGTGACGGGGACCGGACCCGGCAGGATCGACCAGCGGTCGCCGTCCTCCAGCAGGTTGCGGGTGATCGGATAGGGTTCGCCATAGTCGGACGGACGCATCCAGACGCCGGTCTCCTCGAGCGACCGTCGGGCGGCTGCATCGATCTCGGGTCCCATCAGCTTTTCGGTGAAGTCTGGGGCCGGGGCGACCAGGACGAGGCCCTGCACCTGCTCGGGCCGGACCATGGCCGCGAGGCAGGCGATCCAGCCCCCCATGGACGAACCCACCGGAATGACCGGACCCGGCGCCAGCTCGTCGAGGACGGCGAGCGCATCCTCCCGCCAGCGGGTGATCGTGCCTTTGGCGAAATCGCCCTCGGACTCGCCATGGCCGAAATAGTCGAAGCGCACATAGGCCCGGCCGGTCGCGCTCGCCCACTCCGCCAGGGCCTGCGCCTTGGTGCCGGCCATGTCAGACCGGAAGCCGCCCATCCAGACCACGGTGGGACCGGCCCCGGCCACGCGCCGCCAGGCCAGGCGCGCGCCGTCGGGCCGCTTCAACATGCCAATCTCTTCGCCCATGAGGGTCTATAGCGCGCGTCTCGGCGCCTTCCCAGGGTGGTGCGGGGTTTACCAAGCCGTGTTCTGCGTTATGGAGAGCGCCGTGACATTGCCCCCGGACTTCACGCTTTTGCAGGTCGTGCCCGAGCTCGACACGGGCGGGGCCGAGCAGACCACGATCGATGTCGCCCACGCCGTGGTGCGGGCCGGCGGCAAGGCGCTTGTGGCGACTCGCGGCGGTCGCATGGCTGCACGCCTGGAATCGGACGGCGGCCGGTTGGCCGAGATGCCCGTGCAGACCAAGAACCCCCTGGTGATGCTGGGCAACGCCGCCCGGCTGGCGGACCTGATCCGGCGCGAAAAGGTGAGCCTGATCCACGCCCGGTCCCGCGCCCCGGCCTTTTCGGCCCTGTGGGCGGCCCAGGCCACCGGCACGCCGTTCGTGGCCACCTATCACGGGGTCTACAATGCGCGCTCCAGCCTGAAGCGCTGGTACAATGCGGTGATGACCCGGGGCGATCTGGTGATCGCCAATTCAGACTTCACCCGCGATCACGTGCTGGCCGAACACCAGCTTGATCCGGCCCGTATCGTCAGCATCCCCCGCGGCGTGGATCTGGAGCGCTTCAATCCCAACTGGGTCACGCCTGAGCGGGTGGAGGCCCTGCGCCAGGCGTGGAACGTCCCGCCTGACGCCAGCCGCGCCACATTCCTGCTGGCCGCCCGCCTGACCCGGATCAAGGGCCATGGCCCGGTGATTGAGGCCTGCGCCCGGCTGAAGGCCCAGGGCCGCGACGACTTCCGCCTGATTCTGGTCGGCGACGACCAGGGGCGGGTGGCCTATCGCGCCGAACTGGAGGCCCAGATCGAGGCCGCCGGGCTCGGCGATCAGGTGAGGCTGGTGGGGCATTGCGACGACATGCCGGCGGCCTATCTGCTGGCCGACGCCGCCATCCTGCCCTCCATCGTGCCGGAGTCCTTTGGCCGGACAGCCGTGGAGCCTCAGGTCATGGGCCGGCCGGTCCTGGCCTCTCAGCTGGGCGGCATGATCGAGACGGTGGTTCCTGGCGAAACCGGCTGGCTCATCCCCCCCGGCGACGTGGACGCCTGGACGGCGGGCCTGGCCCGGGCGATCGAGGCCGGTCCTGGCCGCCTGGCCGCCATGGGCGCGACCGCCGCCAACCGGGCGCGCCAGCTCTATTCGGTGGACGCCATGTGCGCCGCCACCCTTGAGGCCTATCAACGGGTTTTGGAGGCGCGCGCCTGATGGCCCCTCGCGAGATCAAGAAGATTCTGGTCATCAAGCTCTCGGCCATGGGGGATTTCATCCTCGCCCTGGCCGCGGCCAAGAAGATCCGCCAGGCCCATCCGAAGGCGCAGATCACCCTGCTGACCACCCCGCCGTTCGAAGGGCTGGCCAAGCTCTGCCCCTATTTCAACGCCGTCGAGACCGATGGGCGGCCGGAAGGCTTCGGCGAGTGGCTGGCCTTGGTGGGGCGCCTCCGCAAGGCCCGCTATGACCGGGTCTACGACCTGCAGACCTCGTCCCGCTCGAGCATGATCTTCTATGGCCTTTGGCCCTTCGCGCCGGAATGGTCGGGGATCGCCGCCGGCTGCGCCCTGCCCCATCGCAATCCGCGGCGCGACCAGATGCACACCCTGGAGCGACAGGCTGACCAACTGAAGGCCGCCGGCATATGGCCCGATGCGCCCACCGAGCCCGGCTCGGCGCCTGGCCCCGACGTCTCCTGGATCCTGCGAAAGATCGAGGCGCCGCGGCCGGTGGCCGGCGGCATCGAAGCCCGTCCCTATGTGCTGATGGCGCCCGGCGGCTCGGCGCATCGGCCAGAAAAGCGCTGGCCCATCGAGAGCTACGCCCGGCTGGCCCGCGAGCTTTATGACGTCGGCTTCGACATCGTCGTGGTCGGCGGCCCCCAGGAAAGCGCCCTGGCCCGCACCATTCAGAAGTCGGTGGACAAGGCTCGCGACCTGACCGGGCGCACCGATCTGGCCCGCATCGCCATGCTCGGCGCCCGCGCCGCCCTGGTGGTCGGCAACGATACCGGGCCGGTTCACCTGGCCGCCGCTGCCGGGCCGCCGACCATCGTGCTGTTCTCCAAGGCCTCCGATCCGATCCTCTCGGCGCCCCGGGGCCATGTGGCCGCCCTGCAGGCCCAGGACCTGGCCGACATGCCGGTCGCCCAGGTGATGCAGGCCGTCCGCGCCCTGACGTCGTTTCCAAGCGGGGCGAATGCTTGATCGCGTCCGGCGCCATCGTCATATAGTCTGTCGTTCGATGAGCGCGCCTGCGCGCGCCCACGACGTTCGTCACTGAAACAGACTTAGGAGCTTTGCCTATTCGCCGCCCCATGCAAGCGCCGCCCCAAAAGGAAGGGCCGCGCATCAACGAGGACATCCGTGTTCCGCGCGTCCTGCTGATCGATCAGCAGGGTGAGAAGCAGGGCGTCATGCCCACGTCGTCCGCTCTTGAAGCGGCCGCGGAAGCTGGCCTCGATCTCGTGGAGATCGTGCCCAACGCGGATCCGCCCGTTTGCAAGATTCTGGACTATGGAAAGTTCAAGTTCCAGGAGCAGAAGAAGAAGAACGAGGCGCGCAAGCGGCAGAAGGTGGTGGAGATCAAGGAGATCAAACTCCGCCCCAACATCGACACCCACGACTACGAGGTGAAGTCCCGCTCGATGCACCGCTTCTTCGAAGAGGGCGACAAGGTGAAGGTCACCCTGCGCTTCCGCGGTCGCGAACTAGCCCACCCCGAACTCGGCATGAAGCTCCTGCAGAAGGTCAAGGCCGACTTCGAGGAAGTGGCCAAGGTGGAATACGAGCCCCGGATGGAGGGCCGCCAGATGATCATGATCCTGGCGCCCCGTTAGACCCAGGGACCTGAAAGACCGAAGAAGGGCCGGCGGCGACGCCGGCCCTTTTTTTGACGTCCGCATCAAAGGGCAGAGGTGGATTTATGCAGGCCCCAGAAAATCTGGCCACGAGGGGCCTTGCCGGAATTCGAGGCTGCGCCTAACAACCCCGCCATGTCGAAGACTGCGCGTAGCGCGGCGACTCCGTCCGCTATGGCTGCGCCGTCGCTGATCGCCGTCATCTTTATCAATATGCTGGGCTTCGGGATCATCGTTCCGTTGCTGCCCTTCTACGCCAAGTCGTTCGACGCCCCGGCCTGGCAGATCGCGCTCATCTTCTCGGCCTATTCGGCCGGCGCCTTCTTTGGCGAGCCCTTCTGGGGCCGGCTGTCGGACCGCTATGGCCGCAAGCCCATCCTGATCAGCACCATCGCCGGCAACTGCCTCTGCTATCTGGCGCTGGCCTTTGCGCCCAATGTCTGGATCGCGCTGCTGGTGCGCTTCCTGGGCGGCCTGGCCAGCGGCAACGGCTCGGTGATCCAGGGCTATATCGCCGACGTCACGCCGCCGGAAAAGCGCGCAAGGCGCATGTCGCATATGGGCGCGGCCTGGAATGTCGGTCTGATCGTCGGCCCGTCGGTCGGCGGCATCTTCGCCCACCCCGAGGCCGGCCCCCTGGGCTTCCGCCTGCCGCTGCTGATCGCGTCCGGCCTGGCGGCGGCCTCGGCCCTGTCGATCCTGATGTTCATCCGTGAGAGCCGCGCCCGCCAGGAGGTGTTCGAACACCAGCCCAGCCGCTGGTCGGCCATCGGCGAAGCGGTGAGCCATCCCGTGGTCGGCCGCCTGATGCTGCTGACCTTCATGGTCGGCTTCGCCTTCACGGGCGTGGAGTCCATCTTCGGCCTCTGGACCCAGGCCCGCTTCGACTGGGGCCCCAGGGAGATCGGCGTCTGCTTCGCCTTTGTCGGCGTCTGCGCGGCCACCACCCAGATGTTCATCACCGGCCGCCTTTCGGAACGCTATGGCGAGGGGCAGATGCTGGCCGTCGGCATGGCGCTGACCCTGGTCAGCGCGCTCGCCCAGCCCTTTGCGCCGAACGGCGCGGTGGTCATCGCCCTGATGTGCTGCATGGCGGTGGGTCAGTCGGTGGCCTTCCCCAATGTCAGCGCCCTGATCTCACGCACCGCCGATCCCAGCCGGACCGGTCAGATCCTGGGGCTGAACAACGCCATGGGCGCCTTGGCGCGGGTGGTCGGTCCCTTCTGCGCGGGCCTCGCCTTCGCCGGCATTTCCATCAGCGGCCCCTTCTTCATCGCCGCCCTGATGCTGGCGCCGGCCATATGGCTGGCCCTGGCCGCCAGCCGGCGGGCCCCAGCCATTGAGGCCAAGATCGAGGAAGAGCTCGCCGAGGCTGACGTCGAGGCCAGTCGGCCGTGACCTCCGAGGCGCCCAAGGATGATCCGCGGGCGCTGATCGTCCTTCTGTCGGTCATCTTCCTGAACATGGCGGGCTTTGGCCTGGTCATCCCGCTGCTGCCCTTTTTCGGCCAGGCGTTCGACGCCCCAGCCTGGCAGATCACCCTGATGTTCTCCGCCTTCTCGGTGGGCCAGTTCCTGGGCGAGCCCTTCTGGGGCAAGCTGTCGGACCGCATAGGACGACGCCCGGTGCTGATCCTCACCACAGCCGGCGGGGCGCTCGCCTATGTGGCCCTGGCGCTGGCCCCCGGCATCTGGGCGGCGCTGGCGGTGCGTCTGGTGAGCGGCTTCCTGTCGGGCAATATCTCGACCCTGCAGGGCTATCTGGCCGACATCACCCCGCCGCAGCAGCGCGCCGGGCGCATGGGGATCATGGGGTCGGCCTTTTCTCTGGGCTTCATGGTGGGACCCGCCCTGGGGGGCCTGCTGGCCCGGCCGGAACTGGGGCCGACGGGCTTCCAGATTCCGCTCTATGCGGCCGCCGCCTTCGGCCTGGCCTCGGCGCTCGGGGTCTTTCTGTTCATGCGCGAGACCATCGTCCCCCAGGCCGAGGGCGCGGTTCGGCCGCCGCCGCAGCCGCGGGGGGCGGTCCTGCGGCAGGCCCTGGCCGATCCGGTGATCCTGCGGGTCTTTCTGATCAGCTTCGTGACCATTTCGGGCTTCGCCGGCATCGAGGCGACCTATGGCCTCTGGACCGAGGTCCGTTTCGGCTGGGGTCCCCGGGAAATCGGCCTGGCCTTCATGCTGGCCGGGGTCATCGGCGTGGTGGCGCAAGGGTCGCTGACCGGCCTGCTGGTGCGCCGCTATGGCGAGGGCCGGGTCCTGCTGGCGGGCCTGTGTCTGATGTTCGCGGGCATGGTGACCCAGTTCGCCGCCCTTGGCTGGCCCATGGCGGTGGTGGGCCTGGCGATCGTGGTGTTCGGCCAGTCGATCACCTTCCCCAACCTGGTCGCCCTGATCTCCATGGCGACCCCGTCCGAGCGACAGGGCGAGGTGCTGGGCCTGAACATGTCCAACAACGCCCTGGCCCGCATCGGCGGCCCGGTCCTGGCTGGCCAGCTCTTTTCGCTGGTGGCGCCGGGCGCGCCCTTCGCGCTGACGGCGCTGCTGATCCTGCCGGCCATCTGGCTTTGCCTGCAGATCATGACCAAGGTCGCTGATCGGCGGGCCTGAGGCGGGTTCGGCCGGCGGGCGCAGACTTGCCTTTTGTCCGGGCTTGGCGTAAGCACCCGCCCCTTCGGAGCCGTCTGGCCAACAGGCATGCCAGGACGGCTCATCAATACGCCAGAGGACGGGGCGCCTGGCGCTCCGCAAGTGAAATGCCGAAACTGAAGACGAAGTCAGGCGCCAAAAAGCGCTTCAAGCTGACCGCGACCGGCAAGATCAAGGCCGGCGTCGCGGGCAAGCGCCACCGCTTGATCAGCCATAACAGCAAGTACATCCGCCAGAACCGCGGCACCAAGGTCATGAGTGCGGCCGATACCCGCATCATCAAGACCTTCCTGCCCTACGGCCTGTGATCGGGAGCACATAAGATATGGCACGCGTCAAACGCGGTGTGGTCGCCCACGCCAGACACAAAAAAGTTCTCGAGCAGGCCAAGGGTTTCTATGGCCGCCGCAAGAACACCATCCGGACCGCCAAGGCCGCCGTCGACAAGGCCGGCCAGTACGCCTATCGCGACCGCAAGGTGCGCAAGCGTAACTTCCGTTCGCTGTGGATCCAGCGGATCAACGCGGCGGCGCGCCTGGAAGGCATGACCTATTCGACCTTTATCTTCGGCCTCGACAAGGCCGGGATCGAGATGGATCGCAAGGTGCTGGCCGACATCGCGGGCAACGATCCGACCGGTTTCAAGGCCATCGCAGACAAGGTTCGCGCCGCGCTGGCTTAAGGATTGCGGAGAGTTTCCAAGCTCTCCTCCGATCTCACCGAAAGCCCTCCGGCGTCACCGCCGGAGGGCTTTTTGCTGCGCGCCCTTCCCGCCGATACGACCACGCGATAGAGCACCCACGCCATGACCGATCTGAACACCCTGAAGACCGACCTGATCGCCCAGGTGGAGGCCGCGCCCGACGCCGCCGCTCTGGAGGCGATCCGCATCGCAGCCCTCGGCAAGAGCGGCCAGATCTCCGAGCTGCTGAAATCGCTCGGCAAGATGAGCCCTGAGGACCGCCGCGAGCAGGGCCCGCTGATCAACGGCCTGCGCGACGCCGTGGCCAGCCGGCTGGCCGAGCGCAAGGCGCAGATGGAGGCCGCTGAGCTCGACCGGCGCCTCGCCGCCGAGGGCGTCGACCTGTCCCTGCCGGCCCCGCCGCGGCGCCGGGGCAGCGTGCATCCCACCATGCAGGTGATGGATGAGATGGTCTCCATCTTCGCCGAGATGGGCTTCTCGGTGGCCGAGGGGCCGGACATCGAGACGGACTTCAACAATTTCACCGCGCTGAACTTCCCGCCCAAACATCCAGCGCGGGAGATGCACGACACCTTCTTCATGGCCGCCGACGAGGCCGGTGAGCGCAAGGTGCTGCGCACCCACACCAGCCCGGTGCAGGTGCGGGTGATGCGGCAGATCAATGAAAAGGTCCCAGCCTGGGTCGCCACCGGCCAGGAGCCGCCGATCCGCGTGGTGGTGCCCGGCCGCACCTATCGCTGCGACTCCGACGCCACCCACACCCCCATGTTCCACCAGATGGAGGGCCTGGTGATCGACAAGGCCGTCCATATGGGTCACTTGAAATGGACGCTGGAGACCTTCATCTCGCGGTTCTTCGAGACCGAGGGCGTGGTCAGCCGGTTCCGGCCCCACCACTTCCCCTTCACCGAGCCGTCGGCGGAGATGGACGTGCAGTGCGACCGCTCCGGCGGCGACATCAAGATCGGCCAGGGGACCGACTGGCTGGAGGTGGTCGGCTGCGGGATGGTGCATCCCAATGTGCTGCGCAACTGCGGTCTGGACCCCGAGATCTGGCAGGGCTTCGCCTTCGGCTTCGGCGTCGACCGGCTGGGGATGCTGAAATACGGCATGCCCGACCTGCGCGACATGTTCGCCGGCGACGCCCGGTGGCTGGGCCACTACGGCTTTTCCCCCTTCGCCACGCCCAACCCGGCCACCGGCCTGAGCTGAGCCCCTTCGAGGCGTCTTAAGACGGGACGCCACCCCCCGGCGCAAGCGCGAGACCCAGTTCGCAGCTTGCCCATCCCCCTCGCAGGAGGGGACGGACCTGACGAGCGGACACGATGAAGTTCACCCTTTCCTGGCTCAAGGAACACCTGGACACCCAGGCCACCGTCGATGAGGTGGTCGAGGCCATGACCATGGCCGGCCTGGAGGTCGAGCATGTGGAGAATCCGGCGGCCAAGCTGGCGGCCTTCTCGGTGGCCAAGATCGTCGAGGCGGTGCAGCACCCCAACGCCGACCGCCTGCGGGTCTGCCAGGTGGATACCAAGGACGGCCGCAAGGAGATCGTCTGCGGCGCCCCCAATGCACGGCCGGGCCTGACCACCATCTATGCGCCGCTCGGCGCCTATGTGCCCGGCTCCGGCATCACGCTGGAGGCGCGGCCGGTGCGTGGCGTCGTCTCCAACGGCATGCTGTGTTCGGCCTCGGAACTCGAGACCGCCGAGGAGTCCGACGGGATCATGGAGCTGCCCGACGCTCTCGCGGTCGGGACCTCAGCCGCCGAGGCCCTGGGCCTGGAGGCGGTCATCGACTTCGAGGTGACGCCGAACCGCCCCGACTGGCTGGGCGTGGCCGGCATCGCCCGGGACCTGGCCGCCGCGGGCCTCGGCAGGCTGAAGGACACCTCCGTCGCCCCGGTGAAGGGCGCCTTCCCCTGCCCGGTATCCATTCGGCTGGATGCGCCTGACGCCTGCCCGGTCTTTTCCGGCCGGCTGATCCGCGGCGTGAAGAACGGGCCGTCTCCGGCCTGGCTGCAGCAGCGGCTGATCTCCATCGGCCTGCGGCCGATCAACACCCTGGTGGATATCACCAACCTGGTCTCCTACGACCGCGCCCGGCCCCTGCACGTCTATGACCGGGCCAAGCTGGTGGGCGATTTGATCGTGGCGCGCCTGGGCGCCGGCCGGGACGCCAACGCCCCGACCCACACAGATGAAGCCACGCCCACCGAACATCATGACGAGCAGCTGATCGCCCTGGACGGCAAGACCTACGACATCACCTCGGAGATGTGTGTGATCGCCGACGCCGGGGGCGAGCGCCCGGTGGGCCTGGGCGGCGTCATGGGCGGCGAGAGCACCGGCTGTTCGGAGGAGACCACCGAGGTGTTCGTCGAGAGCGCCTGGTTCGATCCGATCCGCACCGCCCAGACCGGTCGGACCACCGGCATCACGTCGGACGCCCAGTACCGCTTCTCCCGCGGTGTCGATCCGGGCTTCGTGGTCGACGGGCTGGAGCTGGCCACGCGCCTGATCCTGGACCTGTGCGGCGGTGAGGCGTCTGACGTCGTCGTGGCCGGCGAGGCGCCCGCCGCGCCGGGTCCCGTCACTTTCGACCGAAGCTATGTGCGCCAGCTCACCGGCCTTTCCCTGGCCGACACGCGTATCGACCAGATCCTGACCGATCTGGGTTTCGCCGTGGACGGCGCACAGGTGACCCCGCCCACCTGGCGGCGCGATGTCGAGGGCCGGGCCGATCTGGTGGAGGAGGTCGCCCGGATCGAGGGCTATGGCGCCCTGCCCGTCGAGCCTCTCCCCGACATGCCCCGCCCGGCCGGCGGGGTGCTGAGCCTGCGCCAGGGTCGGATGCGCACAGCCCGGCGGGCCATGGCCGCCATGGGCTTTGCCGAGGCCGTCACCTGGAGCTTCCTGCCTCGCGCTTCGGCCCGCCTGTTCGGCGGCGGCGATGACGCCCTGATGATCGCCAATCCGATCTCGGCCGACCTGGACTGCATGCGCCCCTCGGCCCTGCCCAATCTGATCGAGGCGGCCGGCCGCAACGCCCGCAAGGGCTTCGCCGATGTCGCCCTGTTCGAGATCGGCCCGATCTATCGGGACGACACGCCAGAGGGCCAGTCGGTGGTGGTCGCAGGATTGATTGCGCCCCATCCGCCGCGTCGTTGGGACGGCGGCGGCGATGATCCGCTGTTCGCCCTGAAGGCCGATCTCATGGGCCTGCTGGAGGAGCTCGGCGCGCCGAGCCTGCAGACCGCCCAGGGCTCGACCTCGTCCTGGTGGCATCCGGGCCGCTCGGCCCGACTGCAACTGGGCCCCAAGACGGTCATCGCCGAGTTCGGCGAGCTGCATCCGCAGGTGCTGAAGACGCTGGACGTGGCCGGGCCGGTGCTGGCCTTCGAGCTCAATATCGACGCCCTGCCCGAGGGCAAGCGCAAGGCGGTGAAGACCAAGCCGGCGCTCACCCTATCGCCCTACATGCCGCTCAGCCGCGACTTCGCCTTCGTGGTCGAGGAAAAGGTGGCGGCCGGCGATCTGCTCCGCGCCGTGGCCGGCGCCGACAAGGCCCTGATCGCGCAGGCCCGCGTCTTCGACGTCTATCGCGGGGCGGCTCTCGGCGAGGGCGTGAAGTCCCTGGCCGTGGAGATCATGGTCCAGCCGCAGGATCACACCCTGGCGGAGGCCGAGATCGAGCAGCTGTCGGCCAAGGTGGTGGCCGCTGCGGCCAAGGCCGTGGGCGCCAAGCTGCGCAGCTAAAACAAGGGGCGCGGCGAAGGCCGCGCCCGAGGCTCTTTAGAACGGGAAGAGGTTGCGCTGGCGGCTATAGGCCAGGTAGCCGATGTTGGCCCCCAGGCGCAGGCCGACGCCGGCGCGGATCGGGGCCAGGATGATGTCGCTGGCCTTCTGGTAGTTCACGCCCAGACCGCCCACCAGATAGGCGGAGCCTTCGACGCCGGGGAAGCGCTGATAGATGGCGTCCGGATAATGCAGATTGTAGCAGAGGGTGAAGACCCGGCTGGCGTTGGCGCCCAGGTCCCAGCCGATGGACGGTCCCTGCCAGAAGACCTCCTGGGTCTGGCGGTTCTTCATATAGAGCAGGCCGCGGCCGTAGCGGGCCCCGATGCTGATGGCGGCTGACCCTTCCTCGCCGGCGATATAGCCGGTGGGCTGGCCATTCTCGGCGAAGATGCGCTCCACCGCCCCGCCGGCGGCCTCGGCGGTGACGCCCATGAAGTCGGAGACGTCCCGGACGATCTCGTCGCGGGAATAGGTCGCCGCCTGCTGGGCCTCGACCGGATAGTTGGGGTCCTGCTCGGGCAGGGACGCGCCCTGGGGGGTCGGCTGGGCCGTGGCGCAGCTGGCGAGGCCAGCCGAGCTGGCCGCCGCCAGTCCGCTTACGATCAGCTTGCGACGGTCCATGTGATTCTCCTGATGACGGTGGGATCGTCCCGTCTCTCGAAGGCATGAATGGGGCAGCTTGGTTAAACCCCGATTAAG
>Ga0208316_1000579_pt1 | contig 29262 bp, 17 predicted proteins | sample MalvireepMed_231_FD_184240 | JGI IMG/M metagenome (GOLD analysis project Ga0208316, IMG submission 184240) | Marine viral communities from the Global Malaspina Expedition - Malaspina viral metaG DeepMed_231 (SPAdes) (version 2) | ecosystem: Environmental > Aquatic > Marine > Oceanic | place... | reverse complement strand
TAGGTTCCTTTTTGTCCGTTTACAGTAACCTGCATTAGGTAAGTTCCAACCGCTAGGGTAGAAACATCCACAGTTTGGGTTAATGCATTGGTCTGAAGGTCTACTACTTTCTGTCCAAGTACGTTGTATAGTTGAACTTGCTCGATCAGCTCTATAGAAGATAGGGTTACTACATTCTCTGCTGGGTTCGGTGCAAATGTGAATCCTTCGATTTGGTTGTCATTAGCACCAAGGAAGAAGGTTCCATCGATCACAACATCGGTAATTCCACCGGTGTTGGCAACGTATACATAGTATGCTTGACCAGCTACAACTGGTACAGAAGCGTCGTTTTGAGGTACACACTGGTTGTCGAAGTAGTCCACCAATACTAACTCATCCTCAGAAGCACTTTCTGATGGAGCAGAATAGAAGGATACGTGTGTGTATCCAGCTGGTGAAATCACCTCACAAGTAGCCAATCCATCCAACTCTGGAGTGAAGTTGTACCAGAATCCTTGTACACCGGCATTGTCACACTCTGGTGGAGTGTCAGCTTCGGTAGTTGCACATGGACCTTGTACACCCGGATCGGTGTAAGGGAATCCTACTTCGTCTGCGTCGTTAGAGTTTGCAATGTCATCATTGCTCATCGGTACACAAACACAGCTCATAGTTAGCTCGAAGTTTCCAACTCCAGAACCAAATCCATGAACAAGGATATAGTATGTAGTATTTCCATCGCTCTGGAACTCAACCTCTGTTTGGAAGTCGGTACAGTTTGGCGAATCGTCATTTCCGTTAACACAAATTAGGTCACCACAGTCTCCAGAGTAAACAGAAACCTTAGTATCGTAGTCTGTGTTTGCACTACAAGTAGACAACAGGATATCTGTTACCAATCCAGAAGTGTCTTCGTATACATACCATACGCCTGGGGCAGTATTAGTAGTAACACACTCAGGAGCGTTGTCGAAAGTAGCATTGGATGTAGATCCAGATACAGTATCTCCACAAGCGATTGGAAGTGCATCGTCACACTCGTCGTTCTCTGCAATCGGCACACAAGAAATGGCCATAGAGAAGTTTCCAGATTCAGAAGCAAATCCTTCGACCATGATGATGTAAGTAGAAGTACCATCAGACAAGAAGCTTACCTCGGACTGAAGTCCACAAGCGTCGTCGTTAACGGCGATTTCTGTTCCACCACAAGAATCGAAGATACGCAATAGAGAGTCGTAGTCTGTACCACCATCACAAAGTGATACCGTTACAATCTCTGCATCTCCAGAGCCGGTATAAGAATACCACTCGTCTGGTGCAGGGTTACCCCCTGTATCTGTATTGTCTGCAGTACTACCGACAACTACGTCACCACAAACAACCGGTAGTGCTCCGGCACATTCATCATTGTCTGTATTAATCGGATCACAGCTCCCGTCGAAGGCATACACCACTTCACGTACAGGATCTACAATAGACCAAGTCCCTAAGACTTCATCGAGCTGTGCGTAAGCCTCTCCTTCTACCGGAGTGTCTTCTGTATATTCCCAAAACACGGTGCCTTGTCCTGCGGCAGTTCCCATACTAATCTCAATCCAGTATTTTGTGTCAGCAGCAACGATTCCTGTAAAAGTAAATGGAGTAACGTCCATTTGGGTTTCGTATTGGTCTGCTACAGGATTGGCCCAAGGCTGTGAACTTAAAATGTTTGGAACCACGGTTTCACTTCCTATAATTGCCCCTGGAAGACCACCATCGTCTTGACGGTAAACAATGTTTGCCGTTGTTGGCGGATCGTTAGGAGCGAAGGTTAAGAAATAGGCAGAAATAGACTCTATCGTAAAGTCTTCGCCTGCCGCAACAGTAATATCTGCCGCTGTTTTAAACGTAGAATCTACCGATGATCCGGAACCACCTCCTGCGTTGGCAGAAAGAGGATGATCCTGCGAACATGGAGCTCCTGCGCCCGGTGTAAACTGCTCTAGGCTATCCCAATAGTAAGTTTGAGCATTAGGATCGATTACGTTAAAATTCATAAAGATGGTGATCGAATCGAAACTAAGGTCCGGTTCGAAACTAAAATCGAAGACCAACTCTTCCCAGGCTCCTACAGTTGTTGTATTGGCCTGTAATTCTGTGTTTACTCCTGTACCGGAATTCTCGAGTTTTAGCAATACCGGGGTATCGGCAAGAGGAGACCAAACCTGCATTCTAAAATACTTGTCTGTATTTATATCGTACGCAATTGGAATGTTTACGCCGGCAAAAGCGGCATTCGCTGGTACGGTGTTTTCTGCAACATTTGCAGAGGTGTTACTGCCAGATGGGTCTGGGTTAGCAATGATTTGAGTAGCCGACCCATTGAAATCTCCAAACAAAGGAGTCTGCCCTGCCTCGAAATCGATCGGGAAGTTAATTGGAGGGGCAGTTGGTGTGAATTGCTCTAGGTTATCCCAGTAATAGGTCTGAGCCCCTGGATCGACTACATTAAAGTTCATAAAAATGGTAATCGAGTCGAAAGAAAGCGCGGGTTCGAAGCTAAAGTCGAATACTAATTCCTCCCAGGCGCCAACAGCGCTTGTATTTACAGCAAGTTCTGTATTAACGCCCGTGCCAGAATTTTCGAGCTTTAGCAATACAGGCGTATCAGGTAAAGGTGACCAAACGTCTAGTCTAAAATGTTTGTCTGTGTTGATGTCGAAGACAATCGGAAAGTTTACACCTGCAAAAGCGGCATTGGCAGGGACTGTATTTTCGGCAACATTGGCAGAAGTATTAATCCCTGATGGATCTGGGTTGGCGATAATTTGCGTAAACGAACCATTAAAGTCACCAAAAATCGGCATCTGTCCAGCCTCAAAATCAATCGGTAGCGCTAGGGCGGGAGGAGGTGTTCCTCCAAGAACCACAGAACCTAAGGCTGCTTCGTTAGCAGGGTCTGCGTTAAGCCCTATGACCTGAAAACCATATTGAACCACAGCATCAGCAGGCTCTACATTAGTATATTCTACCGTATAGACACCGGTGCTGGTAAGCTCCATGGTTTCGATTTTAAGGATAGAGAAGTCTGCATTAAATACTTTGATAAAGGCATATACAGTATAGCTCGGATCTATGGTAAAGTCGCTAACCTCTCCGGTCCAAGTAAGTTCTTGGCCTACCAATGAATTGTCCTCTACAAAGGTGTTGGCTTCCATGGTTTTATTTCCTAAGCCAGTTATCGGATCCACCCAAAATGCGTCAGCCGGATTCCATACATTATAGTTTGGTTGTAGGGTTACTGTTCCTCCTGGAGCATCTACAACTGTTTTTAAATCCGGAACACCCCAGCCTTGTCCAAAGACAAATCCGCCTCCATTAGCTGGCGTTTCGAATACATTCATATAACCTAGCCACGGTGCGGCTGCATCGAACTCTACCAGGGTAGAATTACTCGCTGGTGGTGTTGCTACGACACTTCCCAAGGCCCCTTCGTTGGCTGGGTCGGCACAAAGACCAATTACTTGGAATCCATATTGCACTACAGCGTCGGGGGCTTCAACATTGGTATATTCTACAGAGAAGTTTCCGGTTGAAGTTATTTCTACAGTTTCTATTTTTAGGATAGAGAAGTCTGCATTAAAGACTTTGATAAAGGCATATACGGTATAGCCTGGGTCGATGGTAAAATCACTTATACCACCCTCAAATGTGAGCGGGCTCCCAACTAAGGAGTTATCCTCTACATAGGTGTTGGCCTCCATGGTTTTATTCCCTAAACCAGTTATTGGATCCACCCAAAATCCGTCAGCGGGGTTCCAAACATTATAATTTGGCTGTAGTGTTACTGTCCCAGCTCCAGGGTTGATAACACTTTTAAGGTCGGGGACACCCCATCCTTGTCCGAATACAAATCCACCCCCATTAGCCGGTGTTTCAAATACATTCATATAGCCAATCCAGGTAGCATTGGCGTCTACTTCGACTGTGTTCTGAGCTTGAATTACCGGGCTAAACCCTAGTAGGAACAAGAATAAAAAGTAAAACTGTTTCATAGTGATTTAATTTTAGTACGACTGCGTTTACAGTATTTATTTGGTCAATTGATAGTAAATAATCCTTTGTTTTGAGTAGAAGAATCTCCTCCTACATATATTTCGAAGTTTCCGGGTTCTACAGTCCAAACACCTTCGTTATTGTAATAGCCTAGGTCCGATTCATCGAGCGCAAAAACAACTTCTTTGGATGCTCCAGCTTGCAAATCGACAAGATCAAAGGCTTTTAGTTCTCGAATAGGGCGAGTGACCTCTGCCACTAAATCCCTCAGGTAGACCTGGACTACTTCTTTACCGTGTCTAGGCCCCGTATTTGTTAATTCAACCTTAATCGTAATTTGACCATCGGCCTCATAAGTATTGGCTACCTCGACCTGTCCATATTCGAAATTGGTATAGCTCAAGCCGTAGCCAAAGGGGTAAAGCGGGGCATTGGATTGATCTGTATAGTGACTCCAGAACACCAATTCTGGGGCTGGAATAATTGGTCGTCCGGTATTTTTATAATTGTAATAAATAGGCACCTGCCCCACAGATCGTGGAAAGGTCATTGGCAATTTGCCACTTGGGTTGTAATCGCCAAAAAGCACCTGAGCGATTGCATGCCCACTCTGACTTCCTAGGTGCCAAGCTTCTATAATAGCAGGGATGTGCTCGTCTGCCCAATTTAGCTCTAGAGGCCTTCCGTTCATCAAGACCAAAACAACATTGGGGTTAGCTTCGTAAACAGCCTTCATCAACTCTGGTTGTAATCCTGGGATGTCTATAGAGGCCCTACTTCTTCCTTCGCCAGTCATATAGCCGTGCTCGCCAATCACCAAGACTACCTGATCTACAGAGCGCGCTAGAGCTACCGCTTCCGAAATTCCGGAGTCGTCAGTCTCGTTAATGTTTAGTTCTTTGATAAAGGTGGTTTCTCCTTCTACCAGGTTGACGCCTTTTTCGTAGCGATAATTGTTGCCCGGGTATTCCGCCAGGCCTTCCAGAACAGAAATGGCCGTATCGTCATCTGCTGCGAGTCTCCAGCTTCCTAAGGGGCTGTTTTTATCGCTTGCTAATGGCCCTATTACGCCTATGCTCATTCCGTCTTTTGCCAGCGGCAGCATGTCATCCTCGTTTTTCAGCAGGACGATGGATTTTTTCGCCATGTCCAATGCCGCTTGGTGATGGGAAGGAGCATTGATCAGTTGCTTCTCTCTATCTGTATCACAGTAGCGATAAGGGTCCTCAAAAAGACCTAGCTCGTATTTCACTCGCAAAATTCTGCGGGTTGCATCGTCAATTACGGATTCTTGAACAATTCCATCTTCTACCAAACCAATCAGTTCATGCACATATAAATTGGACTCCATGTCCATATCCGAACCAGCTAAAACCGCTTTTGCGGCAGCGTCTCGTCCGCTTTCGGCATAGCCATGATTAATCATTTCTCTGATGGAGCCCCAATCGGAGATGACAAAGCCTTCGAAGCCCCACTCACCTTTTAAGATGTCCCGTTGTAAAAATGCATTGCCCGTAGCCGGCACGCCATTGAGTTCGTTAAAGGAATTCATAACCGTACGAACCCCAGCTTCGTTTGCTGCAACAAAGGGAGGTAATATAGAATTATAGAGTGTAGATGTACCTACATCAACAGTATTGTAATCTTTCCCAGATTCTGAGAAACCGTATCCGGCAAAGTGCTTAGCACAGGCCGCAATCGTTAATGGATCGCTAAGGTCATCTCCTTGGAGACCATGGATTCGAGCCTTGGCAATTTCTGCACCCAAGTAGGGGTCTTCTCCAGCTCCTTCCATGACTCGTCCCCAGCGTGCATCTCGAGAGATATCGATCATAGGCGCAAAAGTCCAATTGATGCCAGAGGCAGCTGCTTCGATGGCACCAACTCGAGCAGAAGCTTCGATGGCTTCCATGTCCCAACTTGCCGATTCTGCAAGAGGAATGGGCGCAATAGTTTTATAACCATGGATTAGATCAAACCCTATTATCAATGGAATTCCCAAACGGGTTTCTTCCACGGCGATTCTTTGTACTTCTTTAACAGCTTCGACCCCTCTTACGTTAAGCATAGAACCTACCATGCCGCTGCGGAGTTGTTCATATTTTTGAGCAGCGTCCCCGTTTTCTGGAACTGGACCAGTCACATCCCAAAAACCATTGTATTGGTTCATTTGCCCAACCTTTTCTTCTAAGGTCATGATCTCTAAAAGAGAGTCTATTTGTTTTTCGTAGGGCAAATCGTTTTGACTGGCCGATCGATTACCTGGGCCTTCACAAGCGAAGGCCGAGGCGATCAACCCGATTATTACTAACTTAACTTTAATGCTGTTCATCTATCTGTTTATTGGTACACTCTGATGTAATCGATTTCCATGCTGGAAGAGTCGAAGGTCGGATCTATGTTTCCTCCAAATGAGCCTCCCATCGCCACATTAACGATGATAAAGAAGTCATGATTGAAGGGTATATTAACGTTGTTAGGAATGGTGTGATATACGGTTCCGTCTACAGAGAATTCGATAACCTCTGGAGTCCAATTAAGGGCGTAAACATGGAATGTATCTGAGACCCCAGGCACATCAATGTCTTCGGTAACCGCATTCCCTCCAGAATTCCCTGGATAGTGTAAAGAGCTAAAAATACGGTCTTGTTGATTCCCCACATGCTCCATGATATCCATCTCGCCACAGGATGGCCAAGTCTCGGTTTGGAAATTAGACCCAAGCAGCCAAATGGCAGGCCAGGTTCCTCCACCTGTTGGTAGTTTAGCACGAGCCTCTACTCGGCCATATTCAAAATCGAAATTTTGGAAGGTTATCAGTCTAGCAGAAGTATAGTTAAAGCCTTCGTAGTCTTCAGCTTTTGCGGTGATCACGAGGTTTCCATTTTCTACCACGACATTCTCTGGACGATCTGTATAGTACTGAGACTCTCCATTACCCCAGCCCCCATCGCCATTACCAAGGTTGTAGGACCAAGTGTCACTACAAGGCGCTCCTGGCTCATTAAATTCATCTGCCCATACCAGCACATCATTGTTTCCGCTCCCGCTTGCTCCGGTAAAGGCGCTACAGAGGGCGGGCCCGCCATCGTCGGCTGGCACAAAGGTGTGGTACCATGCTAGGTCTTCTCCTGGCGGGTCGAAAGGAATCTGTATTCCTCGAACGACCAGCTTGTCTTCTGTTAGCTCAACAATTTCGTATTCCATAGCGCCAGACCAGTAAGAGAGGGTACTTTCTTCCACTGTCAAAAAGCTTTTGCCTGTAGTCTCGTCATCGATAATCACAAAAGAACTTTCGGTTAAAATTTGATCATCTATATCGAGACATTCATCTTCAAACTGGTTGGGAGTTGCGTCTGGAAAGAATCTTTTAATTTCTGCCCAATTTGTAAATACGGTAGATTGTGTTTCTAGCGTATATGAATAAGTGCCTTGTCCGTCGTGAGCAAAAGTCAACTGATCGTCGTATAGACATGGATTGAGTTGATTGGCAGCCGCACTAAAGAAATTTGGGAAGGTTTCAGAAATAGAACCTACCCCAAAATGACCAGAGTTTGAGGAATCCCAAATCCAAGTTTTTCCTTCGCCTGGCTCGCCGGCTAGATTGCTTAAAAGGACAGGGTCTACCTCTAAGATGACCACTAAATCTACAACTACAGCAGAGCTGGTTGACACTCCTCCTGGTCCAAAAGCAACCACAGAGATCTCTTGGGTATATGCCCCCGATTCTACATATCGAAAATTGGCGGTTTCTCCATCCGAAACCACTACAGGGTCGGCTCCAGAGAGAAAATATACATGATAATACAATGCGTCATTTGCAGAGGCATTAACGGCGACGTTTCCAGAATTGTCAGGTGCGATAGAAACATCTACAACCAAGTTGCTTGGCGCGACCACCGGCCCAAATTCTGTGTCGTCTTCCTGACACCCTAAAACCAGTAGGGCACACAAGAAAAAGCAAAAGTTCTTATATAATTTATTCATTTTCATAGCGCTTAGTTCGTTACAGAAACATCATCGAAATAATATGTAGACCCGTCTCCTGCGAGCCCATCTACGAACTCGAAGAATACCACAACTTGAGTAAATTCTATACCCGAGGTGGACCCAGAGAAGTCCCATACCAATTCTTCCCATTGGTTGGCAACGGTTGTGTTTACATCGAGTTCTAGGAAGTCACCTCCACTGTTCTCAATTTTAAGTCTAACAGGGATATCTGCTTTAGGAGACCAAATTTTAATCGATATCTTTTCCGATTGTGAAAAATCAATTGGCAGGCCTAGAGGAATTGCGGTCCCAGCAAAGAACTGAGCCCCTTCTGTCTTAATAGATTGTAGCACAAAATTGCTTGTATTGATCCCTGATGGATCTGGATTTTCTTCGATAGAAGACTCGGCACCTTCAAAGCCGATAATCTCGTAGTTAAGGCCTGTGTTTTCGAAATCCAATGGCAGCGCAATCAGACTCCCGGCACTTTGTGTTTGGAAGATATTGTCATAATAAAAGGTGTCGCCAACACCTTCGTTGCCGAAATCGAAAAAGATTACCAGATTGGAATATTCTTGATTAAGGTCGGCATTAGAAAAATCGAAGGTTAGGGTTTCCCACTGGTTGGTTGCGGTTGTCGTGGCGTCTACCTCTGCAGATACAAACGGATCGCCTGCTTTTTCTATTTTTAATTTTACCGTTGCTCCAGAAATAGGCGACCAAACGTCCATAGTGAAGGCATTAAAGACATTAAAGTTTATTGGCTCTGCCAGTTCGATGACTGTACCGGCAAAGGTTGCCGCTCCTTCTTCTTTTAAGGACGATACTACCTTTTGACTGGTATTGATCCCAGATGGATCGGGATTGTCTATACGTTGGTTTACTGCCCCATTAAAATCTAAGAACACATATTCTCTGGTGTCTGCCTCGAAGTCTATGGGCAATCGCATGGGGTCGTCTATCAGCAATAGCTGTGACGATTCTATTGTTTGAGTACCACCGCTAAGGGCAACTACGGTCAGTTGGTATTCGCCTATGGTAGGGTAGGTGTGTGTTATGGTCTCGCCCAACATCATGGGCGTTGGTTCTTCGTTGGTTACATCACCAAAATACACCTCAAAGCCAACAGCCAGATCCGCTTCGGCCGATACATTGATAGAAAAACTATCTCCCGGCACACCGATTACCGTTACTTCTAAATTTTCGGGTGGCGAAAAAGAAACAGCTATTTCCTGCTGAATACTGGCTTGCTCTCCTGCTAGGTTTTGTCCTGTTAGGGTTAGGCTAAAGGAGCCTTCGCCATACATGTGGTTGGCACTAGAACCCGGGACCAATTCTACAGATTCGGAGCCATCCCCAAAATCTAAAATGAAAAGGGAGACCGAAGCCCCGCTTGGTGTTATGGTGGCTAATCCAGAGTTATCTTGCGATAACTGAACCTGCAAGCTCAAATCTGATGGTGCAGAAACGCTGCCTCCTAAACCTAAATCACTATCGTCTTCGGCACAAGAAAACAACAGTATCGATAAGCAAATACATACTGAGTGTAAAACGGTTCTTTTTAGATCCATAGATTTCATCTTTAATATCCCGGGTTTTGTTGCCATCTGTTTCCTGTGAGCTGAATCTCGATCTCTGGGATCGGGAACAACTCGTGTTTGCCAGGAACAAATCCTTCTATTTGTTGTGCGGCTCTACCTGTACGAACTAGATCAAAAAAGTGATGGCCTTCTCCCATCAGCTCTAATCTTCTTTCTAGGTAGATAACTTCTACTAAATCGTTGCCTGTGGTCGAAGTTGGACCTAAACCGGCACGTGTACGAACTTGATTGACATAAGACTGCGCCAAAGGCGTATTGATGCTCCCTTTTACATGAGCCTCTGCAGCCATAAGCAGCACGTCGGCATACCTAATGGCTCTGTAATTGTTTGGATTGGTCAGGTTTTGATCCCCGATATTCATATCACCAACCCTCGGAATGTATTTTCTGTTGAAAAAGCCTGTATGTTCAAATCCTTCTGTCCAGCTTACTCCGGCCCCTTCATTGTAATCTTGATTTTCTTCTGCAAATAATTCGATGTTTAAAATGGCATAGTCACGTCGAAGATCGTTTTCTGTATAAGCGTCATAGGCTTCTTGAGTAGGAACATTAAAAGAGAATCCAGACTCGAATAAAGGTCCATTAAAGTTTCTTGGGCCATTAAATCCAACTGCGATGTTTCCTTCACTACATTGGAAGCAATCGAAACTTGCTCCTTCCAAATCGGTATACTGCACCTCGAAAACAGACTCATTGTTGTTCTCGTTGTCGTTTTCGAATAATTGACTGAAGTCTTCTTCTAAAACAAAAGGACTTTCGTTGATTACTTGATCCAAAACAGTAGCAGCTTCTTGGTATTTGTTCTGAAAGAGGTATACTTTTCCGAGTAGAGCTAGGGCTGCTCCTTTGCCAGCTCTTCCAACATCTGCGGTTTCGTAACCAAGGTTTTCCGAGGCGTATATAAGGTCTGCTTCTATTTGCGCATAGACTTCGGATTGTGGCGTACGATCTAATTCGAATTGAACACCAAAGGACACACGTTGATCTATTACTAGAGGTACGTCGCCAAACCATTTGGTTAGCTCGAAATAATAGTAGGCTCGAAGGAATCGAGTTTGTGCAAGGACCGAGTTTTTACTGTTAAAGTCTAGATTGTCTTGAAACTCCATGATATAGTTCGCTCGGTTCACCCCAGCATACATCCAACCCCAGATATCGACCAATTGTTGGTTAATCGGGGTGTGAATCATATCGTCGATTTGTTGGATTCCAACAACGTCTGTTGCGCTTTCTCCACCAGCCAAAGTGTTGTTAGAAGCGATTTCACCTAACATCACATTGAGGTAAGTGGTCTGCAACAGATCGTATGCCCCAATAAGAGCGTTTTGATAGTCTTGCTCGGTATTGAAGAAGTTCTCCGAGTTTGCATCGGCCGATTCGACGTCCACAAAATCGTCGCTACACCCAAGGAGTGGGAGTAGAATGACGAACAAGTAAATAGATGCTTTTCTCATAATTTGTGCCTTAGAGTTTCATGTTTAGACCGATTAGATACGTTCTGGGTGTTGGGTATAGCCCTTGGTCGAACCCAGTTCCAATAGGTGCTCCAGTGGATACGGTTGGGTCGTATCCTTGGTATTCTGTAAGGGTGAATGCATTGTTAACCGCTACATAAAAGCGCAGGTACTGTAAGCCTATGCTAGACAGCGACTTGTCGCTCAATGCGTAGCCCAGCTGTAAGTTTTGCGCTCTTAAAAAGGATCCATCTTCTACATAGAAATCAGAGAAGACCAAATTGGAAGTGGCTCCTGTGGTAACTCGTGGAAAACTATTGGAAGTTCCTGGACCTGTCCAACGTTGTAAATAGTTGGTAGTTCGGTTTGTAAAACGATCGTTTCGCTCGTAATTTCTAACGATCTCATTTCCGAGGTTGGCAAATAGGTAGGCTTTAAAATCGAAGCCTTTATACTCCATGCCGATGTTAAGCCCCATAGTGATATCGGCAATGGGATCACCAATATATGTACGGTCATCAGAGTCTATTACACCGTCTTGATTAACATCTGCGAATCTGATGTCTCCGGCCTGTGCTTCGGCACCCAATGCAATTTGCGAAGGATGGGCATCTGCTTCTGCTTGACTTTGGAAAACACCGTCGGTTTGGTATCCGTAGAAATAACCAAGCGGTTGACCAACCTCCATTCGGGCAGGGAAATCCTGTCCTATACCGAATCCTCCTCCAGGCTCGAACCCAATTCCGTTATTTACCGATAATACCTCGTTGTCTAAGGTGGTAAAGTTGAAGCTAGCATTGAATTTAAAGTTCTCGGAGAAGTTATCTCGGTAGCTTATGGCAAATTCAAATCCTTGATTAAGAACAGAGCCCGCATTGGCTAGTGGGTTTCCAGAACCAGGCCCAGTAGAACCTGTAGTTCCTGATGTTTGTACCACCAAAAGCAGATCTTGGGTTTCTCTGCGGAAGTAATCAGCCTCGAAGCTCACCTTGCTGTTTAACCAGCGTGTGTCTACACCAACATCGAAGGTTTTTTGCTCTTCCCATTTAATATCCGGATTGGCAATAGCTCCAGTGGCTATCCCAAAGATCAGCTCATCGTTTAATACATAAACTCCTTCTCCGTTAAGCAGTGAGGCAAATCCATACGCAGGTATACGGTCATTCCCTATGATTCCGTAAGAACTACGGACTTTAAGGAAGTTAATAACATCGTTATCTCCAAAAAAGGATTCATCGGAGGTAATCCATCCAACGGAAACCGACGGGAAGATGCCAAATTTGTTTTCTGGACCAAAAGCTGTGGAACCGTCTCGGCGTATTACTGCCGACAGTAGGTAACGCTCTTTATAGTTATACTGAACTCTGCCAAAATAGGATAAAAGGCGTGAATCGAAAATTCTGTTGCTTCGGTTTACATAATTATCCTGAATCATCTCTGCATCGTCCAAAGAGACATTTGGAAAAGACACATCTGGTAAATTGGTTCCTGTAAACGAATAGGCGTCGCCAGTAGTTTTAAATATTGATGTTCCTAAGGTAACGGTTAGATTATGAGCCTCCGCGAAAGTGTCTGCATAGGTTAAAAATGCATCAAAGGTGTAATCGCGATAGTAATTGGTGTTTTCCACCAGTACGTTTACCTCTCTGTCAAAAACCTTATCGGCTACCCCTTCAACTCCAAAATCTGAGACCGGAAAGTAAAATCTACCTCGTACTTCAGAGTAATTCCATTGGTAGTTGACGGTAGCTTCGAACTTGTTCCAGAAGGAGTAGTTTAAGCCAAACACCCCACTAATCTTATCGACCTTGGTTTTGTTAAATTCGTTTTCTATTTGGGCCAACGGGTTGATTACTTCGATCGGAAGGTTTTCTGCCCGGGTATACGCTCCATCTTCCTGACGCACACTTAGATTTGGCGCCATGTTTAATCCGTTGTACAATACAGAACCAATAGAGTTCTCTGGCAGTGTACGTCTGTTGGATCCAGAATATAGTAGGTTGGCTTTAAAGTTTAGCCGATCAATCAATTCTGTATTAAAGTTGATTCTTGCCGTGTACCGGGTAAAATTGGCTTTGCTGCCACCAACGATTCCATCTTGGGTAAGCAAAGAAGCTCCACCAGAATAAGTAGATTTTTTGGAACCTCCACTCATAGTAAAACTATGATTGATAATGGGGGCCTTGCTAAAAACCTCTTTTTGCCAATCGGTACCTCGGCCAAGTTCTCCAACATTGTCGAAAACAATTGGCTGGCCATCAGCCGCGAAAGCCTCGTTTACAAGAAGCCCATATTGCGTAGCATTTAAAGCAGGTAACTCTCTTGTCGTTTCTTGGAAACCACCGAAGGCTTCATATTCGAATGACAAAGGAGCTTCTCTTCTACCAGTTTTGGTAGTAATCAAAATAACACCATTAGCCGCTCGCACCCCATAGATTCCTGCTGTCGCATCTTTTAGAATGTTGATGCTCTCTACGTCACTGGCGTTTATAACACTTAAGTCTTCTATAACGTTCCCGTCTACCAAAATAAGCGGACGGTTATCTCCATTGGTAGAGATTCCACGTATTCTTATATCTAAGGGCGCTCCTGGAGAACCCGAGGCCGAAGAGATTTGCACCCCGGCTACTTGACCCTGTAAAGCTTGTTCTATACGTGTGGGCTTTAGGTCTTGTATGGTTTCTGCCGATACAATGCCGACAGCTCCAGTAATCTCTTTTTTCTTTTGAGAACCATAACCAGTAACAACCACTTGATCGAGCGTAGCAAGGTCTTCTTCTAGTTGTACATTAATAGGTCCGGAACCAGATACTGTAATTTCTTTGGTACGATACCCTAAATAGTCGAAGACCAAAACGGCACCGTTTTGGACGCCATCCAAGGTATAGTTACCATCAAAATCGCTTATGGCACCGTTGTAAGTTCCTTTAACAACTATGGTGGCACCAGAAAGAGGGATTCCTTCTAGTTGATCTGTAATTGTACCAGAGATGGTGAGGTCTTGTGACCAAGATGTTGAGGTTAGCATTAAGCAACCCAGTACCAACAATGTTCGAAACATGCTCTTTTGAATTTGTCAAAAGGTATATGTAGTTGTTAAGAAATTGTCAATAAATGGATACATAAAAAGTATACATCGTAAAAAAACATATGTATAATTGCATATAATACAAACTAAGCCCCCATTTTTTAAGGGATTAGGAAGCTATGTACTGGTTCTGTTTAACAAGTCAACGAATTGTCTTAAACAAGGATAAAATTGAACAATGATGTAGTTATGTTGTAGAGAATAGTGTGAATGATGTGGCGGTTAAAGCTCCATAAAGTACTGATTTAAGTCAATCTCTCTTTCTATGCCGGCTTTTTTGCGCAATCTGTAGCGCTTGATTTCGACACTTCTAACAGAAATATTAAGCAATGGTGCAATTTCTTTTGAGCTTAAATTAAGTCTTAAGTACATGCATAAACGCAAATCGCCACTTGTGAACTCTGGGTGCTTTTGTTTTACATTTTTAAAGAAGTCTTTATCTGCATGATTGAATGCTTCTTCGAACGACTTCCAATCTTCTTGATTGTCCATGTTATTGTCAATAATGGAAATTAGTCGTTTGATGTCTTTCGGATCATTGGCTTGGTTTAATTCGGTTTTGATTTGGCTTAACAGAGAATTCTTGTTTACCGTATTCATTGCAGAAAGGGTTAGCTCCCTAGTTCTGGAGTCTATTTCTTTTTGAAGGTTTTCGTTTTGAAGCTCTGTTATTTGTTGTTTGTTGGCCAGCTCCTGTAGCCTAAGGTCCTTGGTAGTACGTTCTAACAATCGTTTTTGCTGTCTTCTATAATAGCGCTTGTATAAATAGTTGATAAGAAGAATCAATAAAAAGGAGCAAATAGAATATACAATGATAGCATTAGTTGTGGCATACCAAGGGGGGTTAATGCTAAAGGAATAGCTAACCTCATTATCTGTTGGGGTATTGTTTACCCGCCCTCTTAGGCGAAAGGTATATTCTCCGGGAGAAAGGTTGTTAAACGCAACTGAAGGGTCATTCGACCAATTGCTCCAATCTTCGTATAATCCTTCGAGCTTGTATTGGTAGGTCGAGACAGAAAATTTTTGGTATTCCGGTATATAATAATGGAACTCAAAGTTGTTGTGGTTAGACTCCATTTTTGGAATGGAATCTAAAGGCATCTGCCTAGCGCGTCCATTAAATGAGGCGCTAAGAACCTGGTCTAGATATACCTTGTAAATGTCGTCCTCGGCATTAAAAGAGTCCGGCTCTATGACTAAATAACCAGAAGAATTCCCAAATAGGTAGTTTGCGTCTAGGTATGCATTGATATTTTCGAACCCAACTAGTTCTTCCCTAAGATTAAAAGGAATCGGAATGCGATCTATCTTATAATTTTCACCTATTGCTTGAGGCTGGATACGACATAAATAACTTTTTGTAAATATCCATAGATGGTTTTCTCCATCCAAAACCATATTTCCTGAGGTATATTCGTCACCGTCGAATAAACTAGATAGTTGCTTATTGATTGTAAATTTACCAAGGTCTTGATCATAATGATAGATTCCGTATTTGTTCGCGTAAAATACTCGATTTTCATAGCGAATAAGACTCGAGTGAGAGCTCTTTCTAATACCAGGTATATTGACGAAATCTGAAATCTTATAATTCTCCCAGTCTACGGCCAATTTGTATACTCCTTTGTACTCATGATTGACCAATAGGGTGTCTGGATGACTAAACTCGAATTGCCTAGAGGAAATATCGAAGCCATCCAATTTTGTTTCCTCCAAAGAGCCATTTTCTTTCGTATCGAGCATGTATAGACCAAAGTACTTTCCTTGAATCAGTTTACTTGTGGAGATCGCTCGCATATACCAAGTTCCTTGCACCTCCGAAATTAACTCTGCCTTGGCGTCTTTTATTAAAAACGTTCCTGTGTTGTGTCCACAATAAAGCTTTTCATCAATGAGATTAAGCGACCAAACCTGACCTTCGGTGCCGGGAACAAGCTTAAATGGAGTAGAAGTATCTAGCGGCTGAACAAAAAGACCATGATTGGTTCCTAAGTACAACATATCCTGATAGGCCGCGCTATCGTAGGTTGTGCCAATGTCACCGGTAATATCAACATAACTTCGTACAGGAGAATCGACGTTCATATTGGCTATACCATTATCAAGTCCCATCCAGATGTTTTGGTTTTGATCCTCGAATAAACTTAATACTGTGTTGTTATAAAGGGTGTTGGTTTTGTCGATGTTGTAACGCAATTCACCTTCGGCAGAAATAACAATTATTCCTCTACCAATGGTTCCCAGAACCATATCATTGTTTCGAAGTTTTATGACAGAATAGAGCGCAGAATTTTTAATAAACGCATCGGCCAGAACAGAATAAGGTAACAAGCGTTCATCAACCAAACGATAAATACCTTGAGTTTCTGTAAAAACCAACAGGTCATTATTGATTCGTAACATTCCGACAACACGATTTGTCAACGCTGGAGTATCCGAGGTTATCAGTTGCCCGCTTCCTTCAGAAACCTTGTAGATTCCTTGTCCTTGAACCTGATAATAGATTTGCCCATCTACTAAAAAACTCTTTACAATTCCATTTGGTGGATCTATAATATGTACTTGATCGGATCGGGTGTGGACGATAATTAACCTGTTTAGGGACTGAAAAATCACCCAATCCTGATAAGCCATTATGTTCCAAAATTGTTCGTCTTCGATAATTTCTATCGAAAGATTATCGCTCCAGGGTACGTAGTGTAACATTCCAGAGGTATCGCGTTCCCAATAGCCAAAATTCATATAACATCCAGTATAGATTCGATCGCCTATTACATTGACAGACCGCATAATGGATTCGTTATGCGTTGGGTACACTTTCCATTCGCTGCCGTTATACTCTAGCAGCCCTTTGTTGTTCGCTCCATAGACCCTGCCTTGATCGTCTTGGCTTAACATCCAATTCTGATTGTCGGCGCCGTAATTATCGGGGGTGAAATTGACTACAGGGGGCAACTCCTGAGCAATCGTCAAGAGTGAGATTAAAAAAGTAAATATGTAAAGGGAATTTCTCAAATCTATTATTGGCTTAAACAGATTATTGCTTGATTAAAAATTGCTGTGGTATTGGATACTCCTCGTTTTCCTGCGCCCAATAGATGTTTACTATCCACCAGCGTTTGCCATCATTTAATAGCTGAATACTATTGATTCCGCGCATAAAGGGCTCTTTATCGCTTTTGCTAAAGAAGCTTTCATAGGTAGAAAATACCTGGGTAATGTTTTGATAGGTATGTACTTCGCGATGCAATTCGTTTTCAAAAAATCCTTTTTCTAATAGCACAGGCCCCGAACGTTCTTGGTAGTCTTCGGGAGTCATAAATAAAAGCCCGTAAGTGCCGTCTTTTTTCTTTCCTGTCGGAATCAATTTGGCACCGGGCTTAAACAGGTAATGAAATAACTCCCAGTTTCGTTCTTCGCCTTTTTCGCCAGAGATCACCCCGTATAATGTGCTGATCGTGGCATCTAGGGTCGACACTTTTTCCAAATATTTTCCGTCCAGATCTTGGCCCCAACAAGCGCTTCCGAGTAGAAATAAAAATAGGAATACCGGCGTTTTAATCATGACTCTTTAAATTTTAGGTGTTGAATGGCCCCTTCTTCTAATGGTATGTTAGAATGAAAAAACAGACGTTGTCCTTCCCAGCGGCCCTCTACAAGATAATGACTTCCCTTAAAATAACTGCGTACAACGCTAATCTCTATTTCTAAAGGCTCTGCGCTTAAGCGCCAATCACTTGGCCAAACAAAAGTGGTATCTGCGTTTTTTAGCCCTAACATTTTTGAAGGGACCTTTGTAAACTCACCAAAGAATCCGGCCTGATAGTCGTTTGCCACATTTTGAAATACCGCCAGAGGCGTGCCTTGTACTTCTACAGTTCCGTTTCGAAGAATAATCAGCTGGTCCGAAAAGGCGAGGGCCTCTTCGCTATCGTGGGTGGCGGTAACGCAAGCGATACCTTCTTGTTTTAGAAAGTTATAAAGCCGCCTGCGCAATTCGTTCTTTCTAAAAGAGTCTATATGGCTAAAGGGTTCGTCTAGTAAAAGCAGCTCGGGCTTTTTGGCCAAGGCTTTTGCCAATGCGACGCGCTGTTTTTGCCCTCCGCTTAAGGTGCGTACCAATTGATCTGCCTGCTCGGTAAGCCCAACAACTTCTAAAAGCTCCATCACACGTCGTTTATCTTCCTCCAAATCGATTCTGGGAAGATATTCGGCCACATTGTCGAAGGCCGAAGTAAATGGCATCACATTAAACTCTTGAGCCACCAATTTCATAAAATCCTCTCCCGGGATTAGATTGTGCTTAGGCCCTAACAAAGGGGTATTATCCCAAGCAATGGTTCCCTGATTTAAATGGAGTAAACCATAGACCACATGTAAGAGGCTAGATTTGCCACAACCGCTTTCGCCTAAAACAGCAAGGTGATCCCCGCGCTTTAAGCGAAAACTGATATTGTGTAGGATTTCTTTTTGGTCGTAGGCAAAAGACCGTATATCGACCGTAAGCATATCGGCTTAATCCTTAAGGGTGGTTCCTACTTTTTCGGGCAATACTTGGTAACCCATATTGTAAAGGGTAAAACCAAATATATCGGCATATTGCTCTATGGTCTTGCTTACCGGTGTTCCGGCTCCATGCCCAGCGTCTGTTTCTATACGAATCAAGACAGGATTTGGACCTGCTTGCTTTTCTTGCAATTCTGCAGCAAATTTAAAGCTATGAGCGGGGACTACCCGATCGTCATGATCGCCAGTTGTTACCAAGGTAGCTGGGTAAGACGTACCCGCTTTTACATTGTGTACCGGAGAATAGCCTTTTAAGTATTCGAACATTTCTGGACTGTCCTCTGCCGTTCCGTAATCGTAGGCCCAACCGGCACCAGCGGTAAAGGTGTGGTAGCGAAGCATGTCCAAAACACCTACTGCGGGCAAAGCTACCTTCATTAAGTCGGGTCGCTGAGTCATGGTGGCACCTACCAATAGTCCTCCGTTAGAACCTCCTCTAATCGCCAAGTAATCGCTAGAGGTATAGCCCTTTTCGATGAGGTATTCGGCTGCAGCTATAAAGTCGTCAAACACATTTTGCTTTTGCATCTTGGTACCTGCCTTATGCCATTCCTTCCCATATTCGCCTCCGCCTCTAAGATTGGCTACCGCATAAACACCGCCCTGCTCCATCCAAACAGAGTTGGTAATGCTAAACCCAGGTGTCATACTGATGTTAAAGCCCCCATAACCATATAATATGGTCGGGTTTTTCCCGTCTAGTTTCACGCCTTTTTTGTGGGTAATAATCATCGGTACTCGGGTACCGTCTTTGGAGGTGTAGAAAACTTGGTTGCTTTCGTACTGATCTGGATCGAAATCGATGGCTGGCTTTCGGTATAATTCTGATGTTCCTGCTTCCAAATCTAGATTGTAAATGCTCCCAGGAGTGATATAATTGGTAAAAGAGTAATAGAGATCAGTTTCGGCTTTTTTGGCCCAGAAGCCACCCGCCGAACCGACACCTGGCAGTTCGATTTCTCGAATCATTTTACCGTCTAGATCGTATTGATAGACCTTAGAAATGGCATCGACCATATACTCTGTAAACAAGTACTTTCCGGCACTAGAGGGGAAAAGCACGTTTTCTGTTTCTGGAACGAGATCTACCCAATTTTCTGGTCGTGGGTCGGAAGCATCTACAACAACGATCTTTTTATTCGGGGCATCCAAATTGGTATTTAAATAAAGCTTGCTCCCCACGTTTTCCAATACATAAGTGTCACTATCTGTATGGTCTAATACGGTTACAAAACCTGCATTTTCGTCTTCCAAATCTTTGATGAAAAGCTTGTTTCCAGAGGTAGAAACCGATGCCTGCACAACCAAGTATTTATTGTCTTCGGTCACCGAGGCAAATACGTAACGATGCTTTTCAGCCTCAGTGCCGCCAAACACCAATCGGTCTTCGCTTTGCTTGGTGCCAATTTTGTGATAATACAGCTTGTGCTGGTCTGTCTTGGCCGATAACTCGCTTCCTTCGGGCTTATCGTAACTCGAATAGTAAAAGCCGTCATTTGCTTTCCAAGAGAGCCCGCTAAACTTTACATCCACTATGGTGTCTTCTATCAATTCTCGGCTTTCGGTATCCATTACAAGTACCTTACGCCAATCGCTTCCGCCTTCGGAAATACTGTAAGCTGCAATCTTTCCATCTTCAGAAAAACTCAAACTTCCCAAAGAGATGGTTCCATCGTCCTTAAAGGTATTTGGGTCTAAAAAGACCTCTGCCGTATCCGGGTCGTCGCCTGTTTTATAACGGTAAACCACATACTGGTTCTGCAAACCGTCATTCTTTCTAAAATAGGTGTAATCTCCTTCTTTATACGGAGAACCGATCTTTTCGTAATTCCAAACTTTGGTGAGGCGGTCTTTTAATTCTTCGCGGAATGGGATTTCTTCTAAAAACCCTTGGGTAACCTTGTTTTGCTCCTTTACCCAGTTCCCAGTTTCTTCGCTCATATCGTCTTCTAACCAGCGATAAGGGTCTGGCACATCTACGCCGAAATAAGTATCGACGGTGTCGACCTTGTTGGTTTGGTGGTATTTCACAGCAACAGGAGTTTGTTTTTTGGTTTCTGATTGACAGCTAAGCACCAGGACAGCGCTGATCAATAGCAAGATTATTTTTTTCATGTTCTAGAAAGTTTATTTGGTTAGGATCAAACCGGATCCTGAAACAGCGGTTTGTAGGCCTTCCAATATTTTTGAATAAGCAGAACGTTAAGCACTGCGATAACCAAGGCGGGCCAAATTCCGGGCATATCCAAGAAAATATGAAACATAAGGATATTGACGGTGATTGGGACCAATAAAAGCAAGGCGAAAGGAACCCATTTATTGAAAAGAATCATCAAACCTATAATTACTTCTAACAGACCGATCGCCGGCAACACATAACCAGTTGCTTCTAAGGAGGTCATAAAATTGGCGGCTTCAGGTGGTAGCGGAGGTGTTTCCATAAAAGGAAATAATTTGTTGCTTCCAAAAACGAGCAGCCCTAGGCCGAGGATCCATCTAAGGATCTTAGTATAGGAGGATCTCATAATAACAGGTTGATAGTAGTTCTTCCTAAAGATAATAAAAAAAAAGCCGCACCATTTCGGGTGCGGCTTCATCAATATGTCAATCCTGAAACACTATTGCTTGATAAAGCGTTGTGTACGGATAATGCTATTATCGAACACACGCAAGAAGTAAACTCCAGGAGCAAGTGCTGATACGTTAAGCGTTTTGTTTTCCAATTTGGCGTTCATTACGCGCTTCCCAGCCGCATCGAATACGGTATAGATTGGGCTGTCGAAATCTGCCAATATACCCAAGTTCAACACGTCTCTTGTTGGGTTTGGGTATAGGATTAGGTTGTCTACTAAATTGTCACCAAGGCCTAATACGGTAGATCCTTCGATTACGTGAACAGTCTGGTTAACATCTACTTCCTCTAAAGTATCGATGATTCCAGATGGCCAGTAAATCTTTACAATATCGATGGTCTCGTCTGTACCTAGTCCGAAGTGGATGTTCATGGTGCTCATAAATTTGAACCCTTCTCCACTACGCACCTCACGAATCTGAGTTCCAAGCGCAGAGGTGATTTCTACACGAGCTCCCAAACCGTTTAGGTTACTTTCTACACCCTCGGTAGTTATTTTAAGATAGTTGTTATCGTTTCCATCGTTATAATAACGACCAGAACTGATAAAAGAATCGATAAATCCATCGTTGTTCAAATCTCCCATGGCTCCGTTGTTACCAGGAAGAAGTCCACCGATGTGCTCGAAGGTCATGTCTCCATTTCCTAGCAAGATATGTCCATTGGATACGATGTCGGCAAATCCGTCATTGTCCATATCGAAGGTACAATTTTCGATTCCTGTAGTGTTGAAATCTTCTAGCCCCGATCCTACAATTACATCTGTAAAGGTACCGTCACCGTTGTTCTCCATCAATCTGTGGAAACCATCGTTAAAAGTACTGGCTCCAATCCAAGCATCAAGGTCTCCGTCATTGTCAAAATCTGCCCAAGCAGAAGACCAGGTTTGCATATCATCTTCCAAACCAAGCTCGGCACCAACCTCGGTAAAGGTTCCGTCTCCGTTGTTTCTGTGCATTTCGTTATCACGACGAGCAGACTCTCCACCACATTTGGCGATAAACATATCGACATCACGATCGTTATCGTAGTCGATCCAAACAGATCCGTAGTGTCCTCCAGAAGGATAGTCACCTATTCCTCCTTGATTAAACTCTAGGTTTCCATTTCCATCGTTGATATAATATACATTTGGCTCTACATCATGACAAACAAAGGCATCCAAATGGCCATCGTTGTTAATGTCCACAAAGTTTGAACGCTGAGAGAATACATATTCCGCTCCAGAGATTTCTGTAAAGGCGGTTCCGTCTTCGTTGGCTTGCATAAAGGTAACTCCACTACCTCCTCCATAGAGTAGGTCTGTATATCCGTTGCTATCCCAATCTCCAGCCGCAAAGCTCCAAGAGGGCAAGTAGTTGGCTGGTGTGGTCTCATAGTTGGCTTCCACAAAGGTGCCATCTGGTTGCTGATAGAACACTTGGATGTTGGTTTCTGATATAGAAACAATATCATCCAAATAATCTCCATTCATGTCAACCAAGGCGCGGTCCGAACCGGTTGTGGGGATACCAGTGGTTGTAAACGATACCTGAGCATTCAGTGCCGAGGCGCCGAGTACAAGAACCGCCAGAAACATAATTTTTTTCATGGTTTGATTTGATTTATCGGTTAATTACAATTTTGATCTAAGGAATTAATCCATTCCTCTATAAGTGCAACACCTTCTTCGTGTTGTAGCTTTCTTCCAATAAGTGGCATACGGTATTCTTCAGCCACTGTGCTCATTCTAAAATGCAAGATAGAATTTTCTATGTTGCCAGGATCGACTACTCTTGCGTCTTCGAAACCGACCACAGGAGTATCTGGGTCTACACAGATCCCAATGTTGTTAGGATCGCCAGATTCATTAAAGGCCAATCGAAGCGGACGATAATCACAATGTCCTCCATCGCTGTGACAATTGGCACAGTTGATGTCTAAATAAGAACGTACGCGCAGGTCCAAACTCTGGGACGCATCTGTATAGTCTACAACCGTATTGATGGTGCCTGGAAGATTGTCTTCCAAATACCCCATCTCTACCCATTTTTGAAGCTGGTTTTGAGTACCATCACTGAAATCGTAGTTGCTGTTTAGATTTTGAGCGCGAACACCAATTGGGATGTTTACATCTACAGATTTATGACAGGTAAAACATTCGCTTTGTGAAGGAATCCTGTAGTTGATGTTCTTTTCGACTCCGTTTTGCAACCAACTCACTTCTTTGAAGGCTCCGTCTAGGCTGTAATCCGCCTCATCCTGGGTCTCGTTCCAGAGGTAATTGGCAAAGGCCCATTCGGTCTGCTTTTTAATCATTACCCTCGTCTCCAATATCATCTCACCACCGCTGGGCTGTACATCGTTATAAGAGAAAGTCTTGATTAAGATGGTCCCAACCGGCATGTTGATCAACTCATGATCGGAAACGTAGTTGGCCTGGCTTCCATCTGGCATCCAAATAAAGCGACGCTTTGCTGCATAGTCCGAAAACAATGGTGTAATAGGCGCATATGGTAAAACACCATATACCGGATTTTGGTCGACCATAAGACCATCAAAGAAGTTATACTCACTAAGAGTGGCATAAGGCATGGCCTCCAGATCGTAGTTTACTGGCGAAACGGGAAAAACGTTTATACTAACTGTTTCGGTCTGACATCCCTCTCCGCTGAGGTCGCAAATGGTATACTGAAAACTATCGGCACCATTAGCAGTTAAGTTAGGCGTATACCGAACTTGGTCGTCGGAAACATTATTGGGTGTATTGTTGTCTAGTACTTCTACGACTCCCTGCTGCGGGTTGCTCAGAGACAATTCCCCGTCTGTTGGGATGTTAGTATCATTGGCGAAGATCGCAACGTCCAAGGTCTGATTGGCCATTACTTCTCCATTATCGGGCGCTGTTTCTATGACCAATGGAACATAGTCGTCGTCACCGCCGGAATTATCGTCAGAATTACATGCATAAAGCCACAAGCAAGTAAGGCTCGCAGCCAGTAATATAGGTTTGGGTAGGCTCATTTAACTAATTTTCTTTTTCAATTTTCCCTAGCAAGGGCATCAAACTTAATGAAAAATCCCTTAAAAATAGTAAAAATGAGGCTGAGATTAGCTAGAAACGCCTGTTAACGTTCAATTTATGAGAACATAGGCTTATACTTATCCCAGTTTAGATACATCAAATATCCGTTCACCAAAGCGACACCCAAAGCAGGGGCAATGTTAGGAGGATTTACAAAGGCATGGAACAAAACCAAATTAATTGAGATTGGAACCAACATCACCAGGGCGAGCGGCACCCATTTGCGCAGCACTAGCATTGCGCCGATAACAACCTCTGATGCACCCACCAATCCCATGATGTATCCTTTGCCAGTTGACTCAGGGCCGGAGTAGCGCAATGCTTTAAAGAGGTATTCGGCTTGGGGGTACCCAGTAAAGTCGAAATCTGCTAGAAACCAAAAAAATTTGTTGAAGCCAAAAGCCAAAAGCATAAGCCCCAGGCCGTATTGAATAATGAGGTTGATTTTTTTCATGATAGTGATTGCTTGTTTTACGGCTGTTTAGACGCAACAGTCAATCACTCCCTTACAAGCTGCCTTAAATCAGTTGTTTATCTATCAAGTATTCTGCGATTTGAATGGCATTGGTTGCGGCGCCTTTTCGCAGGTTATCGCTTACCACCCATAGGTTTAGCGTGTTAGGCTGGGTCTCATCTCTTCGAATACGCCCCACAAATACATCGTCTTTGTCATGGGCATAGGCAGGCATGGGGTAGGTGTTGGTATCCGGGTTGTCCTGGATGGTAATGCCAGGAGTTTCGTGCAGTAATCGGCGAACTTCTTTGAGGTCAAAATCGTTGATAAATTCTACGTTGACCGCTTCGCTATGGCCGCCTGCTGTAGGGATGCGCACCGCGGTAGCAGAGACCGAAAAACTGCGGTCGTCCAATATTTTTTGTGGCTCGCGGGCCAATTTCATCTCCTCTCTGGTATATCCGTTGTCTTCGAACACATCGCAATGAGGCAAAGCATTTTTGTGGATGGGATATGGATAAGCCATTTCTCCGGAAACACCTGCAATTTCGTTTTCTAGTTGCCGAACTGCTTTTATTCCGGTACCAGAAACAGACTGGTAAGTGCTTACCACAACGCGTTTCATTTGGTATTTTTTATGCAAGGGAGCCAAGGCCATCACCATTTGTATGGTAGAACAGTTGGGGTTGGCAATAATCTTGTCCTCTTTGGTAAGTACTTGAGCATTGATCTCTGGGACCACTAGCTTTTTAGCCGGGTCCATTCTCCAGGCTGAAGAATTATCGATAACCGTTGTCCCAACTTCTGCAAACTTTGGAGCCCACTCTAACGAAGTTCCACCTCCTGCCGAAAATATCGCGATATCCGGGCGCATTTCAAGCGCGGTTTCCATAGCAACTACAGAGTAGCTTCCGCCGTCATATTCTACTAGTTTACCTACAGATCTGGGTGATGCAACAGGAATCAGTTCGCTCAACGGAAATTGGCGTTCCTCCAATAGTTTCATCATAACTGTGCCAACCATTCCGGTGGCACCAACCACGGCTACTTTCATCTGGTGTTTCTTTTTCACAAATGTAGTTCAAAGGGCATTATTTACTGATCGATTTTTAGAAAAAAAGACCCTTCGCTATAGATAATAACGAAGGGTTTTAGGTTTAAATATGTAGTGTAGCGGTCGGCTACTTTTTAAGCAAGTCTCTGATCTCTGTGAGGAGTTCTTCTTGAGATGGTCCTGGAGGTGGTGCAGGCGCTGCTTCCTCTTCTTTCTTTTTTGTCTTGTTGTATGCCTTTACCATCATAAATAGCACAAAACCGACGGTGATTAAGTTGATGATGGAGTTGATCCAGTTTCCATACAAAATGGCGTTTTCTGGTTTAGTCACACTACCATCTTCTGCCATGACGGCCTCCGAAAGGACCACTTTGAGGTCGGAAAAATTGAGTCCGTCACCAACGATGCTTCCCACGATTGGCATCATGATATCAGATACAAATCCTTTTACAACAAGGCTAATGGCTCCTGCCAAAATAACGGCTACGGCCAAATCAATGACGTTACCCGTCATAATGAACTTTTTGAATTCTTTAAACATATTGAGGTATTTAATGGTTATTTAGATACCTAATGTAGTAAAATTGAACGGCTTTGGCAATGTTGGTATTAAGCAGGATTTAGGATAACCCGAGGCACACGCTGTGAAATGGCGGTGATAAGCTCGTAAGAAATACTGCCGGCTTGTGCAGCCATGGCAGCGGCCGAATGATTTTGACCAAACACTTCAACAGGGTCGCCTTCCTTACAATCGATGCCCGAAACATCTACCATAATCATGTCCATACATACGTTCCCAACAATCGGGGCAACGGCGCCATTAACCATAACAGAACCATTTTCATTTCCTAAAGCCCTTACAATACCATCGGCATGGCCCAATGGCAGGGTAGCTATCGTTCGATAACCATCTGCCTTGTAAGCCCGATTATATCCTACGGTTTCACCAGGTTCAATTTTATGCAATTGCGAGATGCTCGTCATCAGGGTGGCTATCGGGATCAGTTCTTTGTCCACTGATGGGTCATTGCTAAAACCATGTAAACCGATTCCACAACGCACCATATCGAAATGGGCCCGAGGGTAATTGAGGATGCCCGAAGTGTTGGATTGATGCAAAAATGGGCGCATGCCGGTTTGCGCCTCGAAGTTGGCAGCGATGCTTTTAAAACGATCTATCTGTCTTTGATTAAAAGAATCTTCGTCCAAATCGTCACTTGCCGCTAGGTGCGAAAACAGGCTAAGTACTTTAATGCTTCTGGTCTTTTGCAATTGGCTAGAAATCCACTCTAGGTCGTTTTCCCAAAAGCCTAAGCGATTCAGTCCGGTGTTGAATTTGATATGCACCGGATAGTCTTTTTGGTCTTTCTCTTGGGCGACATCAACAAAGGCCTTTAGCAAGCGTGGACTGTACAAGGCTGGCTCTAAGCATCTATCTATTAGTTCTGGTAAATCGGGAGGTTGTGGGTGAAGTACTAAAATAGGTAATTGTACTCCTGCATCGCGAAGGGCAACCCCTTCTCGCACATAGGCTACAGCCAAGTAATCTACACCTAGTTTAACCAATTCTTTTGCCATGGCCGCGGACTCGCTTCCATAACCATAGGCTTTAACCACTCCTAGCATTTTAATACCAGTGCCGATCTTGTTTCTGAAGTAGTTGTAATTTTGACCTAGGGCAGCCAGATCGATTTCTAGACGAGTAGCAGGCAGCGCAGTTCTGGACATTATTGCGCCTTCTTTTTGGTTGTAAACTCTTCTGGATCCCGCACATCCATCTTTCTCACCTTTTCTCTGAGCATGGCTTTGTAGAATGCAGCTCTGCTTAAAGGCTCGTATTCTTCAGTTTCACCCAAAAGCACCAAATCGTCGCTTTGTGCTTTGCGGTACGAATAGTTTGCGAGGTTTCCGGTTCTGGTGCATACGGCGTGTACCTTGGTGACATATTCTGCTGTGGCCATCAGGGCAGGCATGGGGCCAAAAGGGTTGCCCTTATAGTCCATGTCTAATCCTGCAACGATTACCCGTACGCCACGGTTGGCCAAATCGTTACAAACCTTTACGATTTCATCGTCGAAAAATTGAGCCTCATCGATTCCCACAACATCACAACTATCTGCCAGGATGGGGATGTTTGCTGCGGCAGGAACGGGAGTCGATCTAATCTCGTTACTATCGTGAGAAACCACCTTGTCGTCGTCGTAACGCACATCTACAGCAGGCTTAAAAATCTCTACTTTTTGCCTGGCGAACTTGGCCCGTTTAAGGCGGCGAATAAGCTCTTCTGTCTTACCAGAAAACATAGAACCACTGATCACTTCGATCCAGCCGAACTGCTCTTTTTGATTGACAGTGTTCTCAAGAAACATAAGAGGTGTTTAGAATAAAACGCAGATCTTTGACGTTTACATATAGGTTGCGTAAATTTAGCAAAACATCGAATAGGAAGGTCGATTAATTATAAAAATTATGAAGAAGAAACTTCAGGCACAGATCAAGGAGTTAGCAGAGGAAATTGTAGCAAAAAGCGAGTCTGACTGGTCTACAAGCGACCTTAAAGAGCAGGCACGTAGCCTGTTCGAAAAGCTTACCATATTCGAATATTTAGAAAATCAGTTGCTTGGCGGGGCCGCAGAAAAATCGGGCGAGCAGAAGAAACAAGATGCGGTAGATTCTAAAAGCTATCGCGAACAAAATTGGTTTAAAGAGCCCGAGCCAGTGCCACAGCCCACAAATGACGAAGAGCTCATCGAGCCTGTGATTGAGAAGATTAAAGATCTAGTCGCACAGATGCCAGGGGAGTCGCAGCAAATCGACGAATTATTAAAAGAAATACTTCCGGAGCGCAATTTCCAAAAGAACGATTTGGAGGAATTGGTTGCAGCTTATCAGGAGATGCCCGTTTTCGAAAAGAAAGAGGTGGAACAAGAGGAAGCTGTAGCAGATGTGGAGCTCGAAACGGAGCCTGAATTTGAAACAGCGCCCGACCCAGAGCCAGAGCCAACCCCAGAGCCAGCGATGGTAGCGGTAGAACAACTGGAAGAAGTAGAGGCCGAGGCCGAACAACAAGCCAAGCTAAACGATGTTTCCCGTCCGAGAAGCTTAAATGAAACTTTGGGCGGAGGGCTAAACATTGGCCTTAACGACCGTATCGCATTCATAAAGCATCTGTTTAATGGAAGCAACGAAGACTACTCTAGAGTGATGTCCCAGATCTCTTCTTTTAGCACCTATCAGGAGGCAGAATCGTTTGTGCAAGCTCAGGTAAAACCCGAGTACGATAATTGGAGCGATAAAGAAGTTTATGCAGAGCGGTTTATGAATATCGTAGAGCGCAAC
>Ga0208316_1000578_pt1 | contig 29264 bp, 55 predicted proteins | sample MalvireepMed_231_FD_184240 | JGI IMG/M metagenome (GOLD analysis project Ga0208316, IMG submission 184240) | Marine viral communities from the Global Malaspina Expedition - Malaspina viral metaG DeepMed_231 (SPAdes) (version 2) | ecosystem: Environmental > Aquatic > Marine > Oceanic | place... | reverse complement strand
GTATGCTGTTCCATTTATAACACTCATAGGTGCTCCTTTCTTTTTTTTATTATTAATACCATTATTATGACATACTTTTAACAAAATGTCAAGAACTTTTTAATGTGTTTCTGCCCATGTAGTTCCTATCTTATATTCACTATCTAATGGGCATCTAATTTTTAAAGTTCTTTCCGTATCTTTAATAGCTAATTTTGTTATCTTACAGAAATCTTCTACATCTTTATTTAAAACTTCAAATTGATATTCATCATGTATACTTGCAACAAGTTTAACATCTAATTCTTTTTGCTGTACTCTTGCCATCATATAAATAAGCCATTGCTTACAGATGATAGCACCTGCTCCTTGTAGTAAAGTATTTAAAGCAACATGAGGACTTCGTATATGAAGTATACGTCCATCAATAGCACGAAGTATTCTTGATCGAGCACTCTTCTCAACTCTTGATCTTAACCTTCGTAGTGATGGAAGATTAGCTAAGAATCTATTAATTAATTTTGATCCTTCTTTCTTCTTTAATCCTAATATACTTCCTATCTTTTCAGATCCTGCACCATAAAGAAAAGCATAGATAAAAGTCTTTGCCTGATCTCTATCTTTAATACCTGCAAGTTCCATATTCTTCGTATGTATATCACCAGTTAATAATTCTTTTGTGTACTTATCATCCTTCAGATAATGAGAAAGGCATCTTAATTCTAATCCACTTGCATCAGTACCTACTAATTTATGTGTATCAGTATTAGAAACTGTCCATAAGTTTCTACATTCTTTTCCATACTCTGAATAAACTGCAGGGATCTGTGCCATATTTGGACTGTGGTGTGCCATACGACCTGTTACAGTTCTTAATGTCATAACCTTACCATGTACTCTACCATCATCTTTACAAGCTTTAATCCATGAGCTAATCATAACAGATCTTTTTTGTATAAGAAAATATCTAATAAACTTTTCAGCTAATGGAATAAGATCAGGTTCAGTTATAGTTTTTAATACTGCCTCATTCACAACAACATGATCTTTATCTGTATAGACTGTGGGTTCCCATCCTCTATCCATAAGTCTTTGTCCAATCTGTTGACGAGAGGCAATGTTAAAAGGTATTTCTTTTGTCTTTGTTTTTAATTCAATAATCGTTGGCTCAAATATTTTTAATGACCATTGTTCTAACTCATGTAACTCATCACTAAGTTGAGCATTTAATTTTATAGCTTCTTGTAAGTTCAAAGCAAATCCATTTTCTTCCTGTTGATCTAATAATTGTCTAACCTTGTATTCTAATTTTAAAGATTGTAAAGAAAAATCTGATCCCTCTTCTTCTAAATATTTTGCAAGAGTATACGTTATTTCTGCATCTTGTTTACAATAATCTAACATTTCAGGTGTGTATGTTTTAAAATCTTCAACATCCTTTTTAAGTTTTCCTAATCTTTTTCCCCATGCTCTTAAACTATGACCATCTTCTCTGACAGGTTTAAACAATTGAGATTCAAGTAATGTATCTCTGATCTGTGTAGGTTTAATATCTGCATTGGTAAACTTATTTAATAATGGTGCATCAAATGAAATACCATTGTGCATAATAAAATGGTCAATCTTTTTAGACCATTCACCAAATTCTAAACAGTTATCTTGTGTCCAGGATTTTACTTTTCCTGTGTTATAACACTTGGCAACGATACAATGTATCTTTGTTACATCTTCTTTTAATCCATCTGTTTCTATATCAACTACTGCTGTTGTCATTTTTTTCATCCTCTTCTATTGCACCACACCAATTACATTCCTCATCTTTACCAACAGACATTTCTGTTTCTTCTTGTATACAATAGTGTTTCCACATTTCTGTTTTACTCATACTGAAAAACTTTCTCCACATCCACAACTAGATGTAGCATTAGGGTTTGTTATTCTAAGTGAAGATCCTGCTATATCACTTACAAAATCTATAGTTGTATTCATTACACTTAATGTAGCAGTAGGATGAATATATAAAAAACCACAATCTAAATTTACCATGTCATTGTCTTTCATATCTTCTTCTTTCTTTGTTATTAATTCCCATGCGTACCTTAATCCTGCACATCCACCACCATCTACTGCTAACATTACACCTTTAGCATTACCTTCAGTAATTATTTTAGATAAATGTTGATCTGCTTCTTTGGTTATTGTTACTACCTCTGTCATATTCTTCTCCTTAATCTTTATTTTATACTTATTTCTGCATCTGTTTCAATCCAAACTTTAGCACCACAATATAAAGGTTTATTAGGGCTGTAAATAACTCTACTACTTCCTAATATTTCTACTCCATGTGCATAGGTATTATCTTTATAAGTTTTTATAGTTAGAACAGGTTCATTCTTATTATGTTTGGCATTAGATTTTATTTTAGATTGATTAACATGAATTCTTTTTTTCATACTCCACACATCCCATCACATTCATCTACTAAACCATTACCCTCAAACAGTTCTATTTGATTTTTTACTTTTGATTTTTTTAAATCAACTTCATCTAAAGGAATACGTTCTGCATGAAGATAAACTTTATCATCTGTTTTAGTTCCAACTCTAATAAGTTTATCAAATTCTACAACCTGCTCCCACTCTTCAGGACTTTCAGTTTTTAAATGTTGCCATTCTGTATTAGTTTTATACGGACAAAAAGTACACGCTGATCTTGGTGGAACTCTATCATAGTATTTAGTAAACCATTCCTCACAATCTTTTCTTTGTATTTTTAAATCAACTAATGGATAAACATTAGTAATCCATTTGATTTGATTGGTACGCATACGAAACATTTCATCATAAGAAATACCCATTAACATCTCAACATTAGTTCCTTCTTTTCTATGTTGACTTTTCTTTAATCCTAAAAGTTTCCTTACTTTTTGATTAACAGGATTGATTTTATAATTACTTGTGCATTGCCTTCGCATCAATCCTTTCTTTTTAGTGATAGAGTTTACAGTAAACAGAGGTATTGTTAAAAATTTATATTGTCCTATACCTTTAGCACTTTCTATAGTATCTTGTTTTAAATCACCAAAGGATACTCTATGAATTGGATAAGAAAGTTTAGTTTCTAACCAACCTAACCAATCATAAACTTCTTTAGGTTCTCCTAATGTATCTGCAAAGATAGCACCATCTACCATAGGTAACTCACCTCGTTCAATCATTAATGCTAGTGTACTGCTTTGTACTCCTGCTCCTAAAGAAAGTATACGCATCTTTAAAAATCCGTATCTTCTCTAAAAGGATTATCAACTTGTGTCATTCTTCCTGTATCCTTATTATAATGTAGGTAACAAGCCACACCTGTTTCCCCTGTATATCTATTTTTTAATATACGAATGGTAGTTGTATTAGCAAGTATTTCATCATCTGATTGTTGGTTTCTTTCCATTGCAATTACACTATCAGATAGATGAGCAATGCTTGCAGACCCACGAAGATGTGATAAAGAAACTTCTTTTCCTTCTTCGTGTCCTCTATCCCCCGTAGGTCTGCGTAGGTGGGAAACGAGTAATAAACCTATCCCTGTTTCCTCTACCAATGATCTTAGTTTAGTCATTAAAATATCAATAGACTTTCTTTCATCACCACCATCTTCTTGTCCTGATACAAGGATAGATAAGTGATCCAAGAATATCCATTTACAATCTAAAGACTTCGCCATGTATCTTATGCGACTTAAAATTTCATCATTACTTACTGAACCGAAGTGATCAAATACAAAAAATCTTTCAGTTCCTATTGTTCTTTTTTGCCAATCTTCTAATTGTTCTCTTGTAAATTTATTCCGTACTTCCTTAATATATAATCTAGCATCAGCCTCAACAGACATAAGATTAAATGCTGTGTTCTTAATGTTTTCTTCTAGTGCTAGAATTCCTATATTATCCATTGTGTTTTTCATAATGTGATACATAAGTTCTCGCATGACTGAAGACTTACCCATACCTGCACCACTTGTAAAGGTTATAAGTTCACCTGTTCTCATACCATAAGTTTTAATATTCATATCAGTCCAAGGAAATAAAACAGTTTCACAATACTCTTCTTCATACAGAGATGCACCTAAATCTTTAAGATTTATTATTCCTGCAGGTGTATAGGGTTGTGCTTGCCAAAACTCATTAGTAAATTGAACAGCTCTTCCCATCTTTAAATATTCATTGGCATCTTTTAAAGTTAATTTCATCACCTTACATTTGTTTGGTTCAAATAACTGTGCAACCTGTTGAGTAGCTTCTTTACCTTGTGCATCATTATCAAAACAAAGAACAATAGTTTCAAAGGACTGTAAATATTCTAGAAATTGTTTACAATTTTCAACTGCACTATGAACACCATTCTTAATTGAAATGGCAGGATATTTCTTTCCCATCATTTGATATACAGACATGGCATCTAGTTCACCCTCTGTTACAGTAACTATTTTTCCACCTGAGTTAAATAAGTTTTGACCAAAGAGTAAGGCATCACTCATGTTACCCTCACTCCAAATCTTTTTACCCTCTACCTGTCTTATCTTACTTGCTATATGGCTACCATCAATATTATAATATTTATATATGTGATGTGAAATACTTTCATTATCTTTTTTAACAACAGTATCATATCTTTTAACAACATCTTCGTCTATTCTTCTATCAGGTATGGCACTAGTAATTCCTTTCCAAGATAAATCTTTTTTATCAGTTATGTTAATTATTTTTTCTGTTTCCATTGTAAAATCCTTATCACCTTTGAACCATTTTCTACAGGAAAAACAAAAGGCATGACCATCAGCATGAATATTTAATCCCTTACTTGATCCACATGATCGGCAATGTTCTCTTCTTATCCATTCTTTAGCCATTATATTATATTCCCTATATAAAATGTTATATGTCTTGATATATTTAAATTAATAATTATTAATATTATAAATAATAAATATAATATATATAATAATATATATAATAGTATATTACTACATTTATTATATTTTGTCAAGAACTTTTTTCACTCAATCTAAATCCTTTAACGCATTTTTAAAAAGATTACTAGCAAAATCTACACGATCTCCCATAATATCTTCTACATCTTGTCTAGCTAATCGCTTTGCCTCTTGATCTTCATAGCCCTCTCTTTTATATTCTTTTACAAATCTTCTATACTCTGCTCGTTGTTCTCTATCCCACATTTGTCTAGTCATCTGATTTTTTCCACCAAGTTTTTACATGAACTCCATTGTCAAATATTTTTACAGAAGTTTTACTTTTCTCATAGGTTATAGTTCCTAACATACTCCATAAACCCTTATGTGCGTTTATAAATTCATCAGGTGTCTTATAAACTTTATCTTTAAGTGTCATGTTTTTTCTCCGTTACATGACTAGCATCAGGGTTTTCATTATCCCATCTTTCTAGGTTTGCCCAACCTGTTGCTGTTGAGTAACTATAAGATGGGTCATTCTTTGCTTTCTCTATGTGTAACTCTTCTGTTAATTTATTTATTCTCATATAGGAATTTTGTAATTGTCCTTGTAAATCTTTTACATTCTTTCGTAAGAGTTCTACCTCTTTTATTTTATTCATAGCCATCTCTTTTCCTTTCATTAATGTACTGCAACAACTTCAACATTTTGTGCTACTGCCATTTCTTTTTCTATTCCCCACTCTTCTAATTTTTTCCAAGCTGATGCTTTATCCACAAAATAAACAGGGTGAAAGGGTGGATACTCATCACAAATTTGGTCAATAGGGTAGCGAGTTTCCCATGTCGTTTTATCAAGCCTGTGTTTTCTTTTATGTTGAATTATTAAAAACATTTAGACAAGTCTATCATATAACTGTTGTACTTGACTTTGTATTTCTCTAATAGCTTGGTCAAGTTGGTCAAGTCTTTCTAGAATTAATTGTTGATTAACTAATGTTGTTGGATTTCTTTTATGCCATTCATCAAGCCCTTGATAAAAACTATTAATATCTTTTAAAGATACTTTTCTAACATCATCAACTCCATTACCCTCACATATAGATTGTTGTATATCTGTTGGTATTTCTTCATAGTATTTATATTCTTTTAACATTCTCTTTCCTTTCCTTGTATTTTATTATACCATAAATCTATTTAGTTTGCAAGTTTATTTTATTTTCTCTTTATAAATATAGTGTCTGCGTAAACAACTTCTAACAAAATCATAGTGTCTTCTATATATTTTTTGTGCTTTAGGTAATCTCTTTCCATCACCCATTATGTCATGTAAGTCATGGTAACTCCATTGCATAGTGGAATTACGAAACATTTCTTCAGCTACCTCTCTTACAAAACTTTTAAAAACTTCATTGTCTAGGGTTACATGGTTATCTTCTGTAGGTTTAACTATTGACATCTTTATTCTCCTCTACAAATTTATTTAAATATTTTGTAACAAAATCTTCAATACCCTTACTATGATAATGTTTAACTTTAAATCCTTTATAGGTACTCCAACGACCAGTATTATAAACATAGCCATATTCTTCTTTATTATTATTGTATATTGTTATAATACTATTACTTTTTCTAGTATCTTTAAATTTAATTTTATTATCTTTAAGATACTTAAATACATCTTCGATAGTTTCATTAGTATTTCTTCTTAACCCACCATTCTTCCAGAAATATTCACTCATCTTCATTCTCCTTTCTAATCTCTATATCCAAACATTTCAACATCTTTACCCATTATTTTACGACAACCTGTAGGCATCTCATCACATTCAGGATAAGATGGACAACCTAGATGTGGGTCAATCCATTCTTTCTTTTTCTTTTTTGGTTTTCCTTTTAATCTTCTAATGATACCACTATCTTCATCATATCTATCAAAAAAGTGAGTATCTTTATCTATGTATACCATGTCAACATATATACGTACTCTATTATCTTGATAAACAATATCTTTCCAATAATTCATATATCTTCTTGCTTTTTTTTCTGATATAAAAACCATATGATAATTTTGATTTTCCTCACGTGTGCAATAATATACTTCACCAGTTTGCATACAAATATTTTTTATTTTATATGCTATCATCTACAATCTCCTCAATTTTATAATCTTCTATAGCTTGGTTTATAGCAGTAATTTTTTTTCTATCATCAGGAAAATAAAATCCTTTAACATTTCTAGGATATTTTTTACCATTTATTTTAATTGTAAATGCTCGTGGTATACCATCTATATCTTTAGCTACTCTTGAAATTTTAATTCTCATGTCTGTACCACTCCAAACTTATCTAATACATCTAATTCTTGTTGTGTTATATCCTGTACAGAATACACTTGTATTAGTGTATCATTACTAGTCCACCATGTATTTTTATCAAAACCTTCGTCTTCTTTAATATCTCCATAGACTTCCTCTATCAGTATCTTATCTTTAATAATTCCTGCATCATAATCAGATTGAGTACCCATAGAGAACCAAGAGTAATCATGGTATTCATGTTCTCCATCTTGGATTTTATATGTTACTAGGAACATCTTCATTCTCCTCTATTTTATCTTCATAAAATTGAACAGTAGCTACAACACCTCTTGTTGCACTTGTTACAACTTGAAAATCAACATCATAAAATTCATTATCAAGTCTATTTAATAGTTCATGTTCTGTTAGTTTATCCATCTTTAATATCCTCCTCTATTGAATTAACTAATACTCTAACATTATCTACATGGTTTTTTATTCTAGATAATTGTCCCTCTATTATATCTTTATCCTTTGTAGAAGTATTGTTAGTCTTGGATAAAGCTCTGATAACATGAATTAAATCCATGTCTAATATGTCATGTTCTTTACTTTCTGAATGTGAATAGTATTTAAAATCATATTCATGTATATCAATAGGTGTATTTCTTTTCTCAATAACTTCTTGTAGTTCTATTAAATCTCTAATCTTCATTGTCTATATCCTCTCTTATTTTGTTAAATGATTTATCAATTAATTCTTCATCTTCGCTAGGATTATCATCAAGATAATTTACTAATGCCCAACGAATGTTTTCTAGTGCTTGTTCTTTAGTCATTTATCTAATCCTCTTGTTAAGTACCCACCATACATTATTACGCCACCTATTCCTAGCATAATTATACCAAGAAGTAAAGACCATTCTGTATAGTTGTCCATTATTTTTATAAAACCTATAAAGGCAACAAAGCCACCAAACATATATAAAGCATCACTCATCTTCTTGTTCCATGATGTGATGTAGTCTATGATTAATAATATCTAATAACAGATGCGTAGCTGTTGTGCTTGTTGGTGCAGTATCATATGCTAAATCACAGGTAAATTGCTGTAATGCTGTAACCATGTTTGGAATGGTAACTTCCTCCTGTAATTCTTCTGTAACATCTAACAGTTCATCATAAATTAATTCTCTTTGTTGATAGTCTGTTAGTTTTTTCTTACCTATTTTAATTATTTTCTTTTTCATATCTATAATATCAGCACTCATTTACCTCTTCCTCTTATTGTTATGTCTAATTTCTTTCCTCGTTTATTTGTGTAAGCACAATTCACACGCTGATCAGGATACTTACTGTCTATTTGTTTCTTAACTTTCTTTAAACTCATAGCCTCTAGTGTTTCTGTTTGTCCATCTTTATCTGTTATTAAATAACTGTATCGCATCTATTCATAACCTCCCTCTACTATAGCTACATCACCTACAATAACATCATCTACTACTCTTTCTAATGTATTGTACCAAAGTAATGTAGCCTTATGATTAATCTTTTTATTATCTTTTAACTTACCCTCTTCATCTATCCACATTTCTAAATTCTTATCCAATGAAATTAGTTGTATTATATCGGTGTGTATGTGTGGATAAATTTCTTTAAAGGTTGGTGTATCTTTAAACTCAAAGGTATATTCTTCACCATTCTCTTTAATTATTTTTGCTGAATATTTTTTTATTATTCCATCAAACATTACTTAATTCCTCATTATCTAAATCAATTAACATATCTATTCTTTTCTTCTCACTAAACTCCTCACACTCTTGCCATAAATCTTCTTTATTTTCTCCAGTTTCAGTACATAAATCTTCAAATTTATTTTCACTTTCCTCTTCTGTTACTGTACTTTGTCCTGCCATTATAGCTTGATACTCTTGATAGATGTTATATGCTCTTTCAAATACTCTTTCTTGATATCTATCTTCTTTCATGCTTTGTACTTGTGGTGGTAAACTCATCTTACTCTCCGTTTTATTTATCATGTCTTATATATATACTATCTAATTATTTTTTTCAATCTATACTTGTTATAGGTTTTTCTTATAATTAATAAGTGTAGAGTAAATCAACCATTCCTATTGGTATTTCATTACTCTACACTATATAAGACAGGTACAAGACCGAAGTCTATATGCACATAGCTATTATATATTTTTTCTTTCATCTGCTACTGCCTTATTTTTGTTGGCTTTGTTCATACTTGATTGTACCGAAGTACCAAGACGGGAATTAATTTAAGCATTTTTCCCGTATGTTTTTCATGCCTGCACCAACAAAACTTTATTATATATTCAACCTAACATATCTTTATAATAATTTCAATCTATATGTTGTATAGGTTTTTCTTATAATTAAATGGGCAAGAACTCGGTCTGCATATCGTTCAGTTCTTATTAAGTGAATTTGCCTAGGACACCTATCACACCCATTTTTGCAAACAGACTTCGCTGGTTAATGTACGGAAGTTTTTGCCATAACTGTTTACAATCTCTTTTTTTACCATTTTCTTACCAATTTGGTAATTTCTTTTTAACCTATTAAATCTTATCGAGAATTTCTTTTATCTTTCTAGTGTATCTTACCCTACCAAACACCTCTAAAGGCTACTCCTTGCTCATTTATGAACTACTTTTTACAGGTTTTTATAAGTAACTGCACAAATTAAAATTCCTGCTATCAAATATGTTAAATGAAAGATTGAAGTTGCACTATCTCCACTCATGAAAAGTAAACCAAAAAGATTTACTATAGCTACACCAAAACCAAAATAAAAAATAAACCTAATCATTTTATAAACTCTATTATTATTTTCTTGACTGTTCCCTCTTTATCTTTTACTGCATAGACTGGATAACTTCCATCTCCATAGCCTGTATTAGATGCTATGGCAAAATCCCAACCACCTTGTTTTAATTGATGTTTGTTCTGTATAGTTAAATGACATATATTATTATAGGAAAAATCGTTATCCTCTTTTTTTACATAGTCATTAGCTTTATAATTTGTTAAATAGCATGGGTCAACTACTATAATTTGACCACTATCAACTGTTATATTACCTATTAATTTTTTCATTTTATCACTCTTCCTTTTTTCTTTATTGCCTCTATAATAGTGTTATCATTATTATGATTATAACATTTTAAACAATCAATACATTTTTGACCTGTACAATTTTGTTCTTTAGTAAACTTATCATAGTCTACATTGTTAAATGTTTTATCAAAATATTGTGGTATATCTCTGATATCTATAGGTTTATTTGTTATAGGATTGCTATAGACTAGTATTAAATTACTAGGTTTTTTATTGTTATCAAAATATTTTTTAATAATATTTTTTCTTTTACTCCACAAGGCAAAATTAGTTTTTGGATTATGTTTACATATAGATACTAGGTTCTGTAAATGTAATTCATTTATTAATTCTCCATGTGCATTAAATCTAAAATATAAATCATTTATTATTGGTACTTGATTATCTATATAATGTTTACTTAATAAATCAGAATTCCTTTGTAAAGCACCTTGATTATTTTTTCTAAAACTGGTAAGCATATCATGACTATAGCATTTAGTACAAATAATTTTTTTATTCTTACTTTTATACATCTTAATACAGAATTCATTGGTAACTGTATTAGTATTTACAGCACGAAAGTCTTTTAATTTACCAGTCATAATTGATATATGAACACTCATTATTTTATACTCCAGTTATTATATATAGACACTAACATAAATACATAAAGATGTCAAGTAAAAAGAAAAGACTAGTAAAATTAATTACTAGTCTAATCTTTCGGAGTAAACTTCTATTGATTGGCAAATGAATTATTATTTACATCAAGTATATATTTATTTACTCTTGTTTTTCCTTTTCTATTATAGTTAGGATAGTACCAGTTTCTAGTTCCTTTTGTTATTCTAGTAAATCCCTCTTGACTTAATCCTCCACTTGTAATTGATACTGAATAGCCATTATCTAGTTCTTTATTTCTTCTATATCTAGTTGCCTTTATTTCTTTTACATATGGGAATGTTTTAGATAGTCTTAAGTAACTTAAATGTTTTAGTTGTGTTTGTAATTTATTAAACATAATTTTATAACTCCAATTAATTAATGATATATAACACTAACATAAATATATAAAGATGTCAAGTAAAAAAAAGACTAGCAAAATTAATTACTAGTCTTTAAATATAAGCTGTAGAATTAGTCTTGATTAATTTGTTCTTTTATCTTTTCTATAATGTTCTGATTATCTTGTTCAGTATCAGTATCAATATCAGTATCTAATATTTCTATTTCTTTAGGCTCTTTTTTGCTATAGTCTATAAATGTTATTTGCATTTTTTTAATCTCCTATTTCTTGTGTAAATTCATTTAAAATTGCATTACCTTTTTTAGTAATATGATAATCTATTTTTAATTCTTTATTTAAAAGGCTATCACTTATTCTATAGGCAATCATACTATCATTAGATGTTGTTACAACTTCATTACCAAAATGTAATTGAAATTTTGGATTACCATTTATAGAATTGTTTAACCTTTTTATTCCAGTAAGTTTTTTTGTTGCTTTCATTTTTTATACTCCAATTTAATTAATGTTATAATAAAAAAGGCTACTAAAATTAATTAATAGCCTTTTAATATTCTTATTGGTATAAATTTCCAGCCAATAAAACATGATATAAATTTGACCTATCAGAAATTCTATTTGCTTTAAATATAACAGTTGCAGTTGTAGGACTGGTAAACTCTACAGCTTTAAATCCTATGTCAGTTTTTGTAACATAAAACCCATTGCTTTGAAGTTGTTTAATATATTTTTTAACTTCAGTTAATGGCTCTCTTAAACTGTTATTCTTTTTAGTATGTAAGTTGTCAAGTATTTTCATGGTATAAACTCCAATTAAATTAATAATAATTAAATATACTATATTCTAAAGTTAAAATCAAGTTAAAAAACAGCTTTTTTTGTACTCTTTTATATAGTCATGAGATAGTTGCCAGTCTTTTAAAATGATTATAAAGCTTTTAAAGTTTATAGGAATTACAAGACTTTTAATACTTTTAAGATCCTTTTGTGATTACTTTACAAGGCTATGTACTCATCATCAAAAGACTTTAAAAGTCTTTAAAAGTATTATAGGAAAAACCTATGTAAGAAATAGGTTGACTTTTTAGATGTTCACCTTTTGTTCGCCCTCGCTTCGCTCGGGGGATTGTCTAGCACTTTTATTTATTGTCTAGCATACTGTCTAGCATTTACTTATTGTCTAGCACTATTAAATATTGTCTAGCTTGGTGTTTTATTCTGTCGAGCTTGTCAAGTATTGTCTAGCACTTGTTTTATTTTTTTAACTATAATCTCTCCATAATCTGTTCACCCTTTGTTCCTACATAAAATCTACATGATATCTACATAATCTGTTCTTGGTTTGTTCTCATTTGTGGCTTGTGTTTTGATTAAAAATATGAGAGAATACATTAATGTTAATTAAAAAAAGGAATAATCAAATGATGATTTTTAATTACCAAAGTAAAAAAGAACTAAAGAAAAATATTGGTAATAAATTAAACTATACCGAAACAAGTTTTTTCGGACCAGAATATAAAAGCAATGGCAAACTCATTGGAAGTAATCGTCCACAACTTACAAATAATGGAGGACGAGAATTTTTTGCAGAAGTTACAATGATTGATAATTTAATTAATGGAGTTAAGTAAAATGAAAATACTTTGTTTAATTTTCGGACCTATAGGAATTTTTATTGGAATAGTTGGCTTGTTTACTGCTGGTACTACCTTTGAAATTCTTGTACATCTTTTCGCATTGATAATGGGATTGTCATTATATTATTGTTATTATCTTTTAAGGAGTTATTGAAATGTCATTAATAATAATTGATAAAAATAAACTTGATAAGCTAATATCTCAATTGACTGTTAAATTAGTTATTTTTAGTATGAGAACTAGAACAGCAAAAGAAAGATTAAATACAATTCTAGATAATCTAGAGCCAGCCCTAGAAACTCTGGCAGAAATAAAGGAACTGGATTTATCTGTTGTGGATTGTAATGGAGGTATTGATAATCAATCATTACAAGTTATTATAATGAACTATAACGAACTGCTTGATAGTATCCATACATCTGGAATTGCTCCGAAGTTATCCCTACATATCCCACAGTTTCAAATCTTTGAAAGTCTTAACAAAGCTAAAGAAAGAGCCGAACAACTTTCAAAAGAAAAATAAATTTCAGAGCTACCTCCCTAACCCTCCTATGTATTGATTTATGTAGGAGGGTTTTTTATTATCTAGTGTGGGTTATTATTCACATCCCCCAGTTAAAATGAAAGGACTAAAATAAAAATACTTTTATTCTGGGGGCGTACTTTTGAACACTCCTTTTTTCTAGGAAAATCTTATATAACCTTTTAAAGTGTGGGGTGGGGGAAAGAATGGCGTCCTGCTCTTATATTATATAACACCCTGACACTTATAGACTAAAAATCTATGGGTCAAAATCGCCCATGCCTCTACAGAGCTTATAAGTCTATTAAGTAATTATTATAATAATTATAATATATATATATATATATATAATATACTAATAAGACTTTAAAAGACTTATCAGTAAAAAAGACTTGCATAGTAATTAAAAGTATGGTATAATATAATTATGAATATAGAATTAAAGCCTTTCGAAAGTGTCTTAAATACAAAATTCCTAGCAGAACAATATGTAGAACAAGAATCTAAAGCAGATTTCTTGACATTTGTTCGCTTTGTAGCTCCCACTCTTATCTCAGATTGGAGAATGGGAAGACATATCGAAGTTATCAGTAAAAAATTAAAACAATTAGAGTCTGGTGAGATTAAAAGGCTAATGGTATTTTTGCCTCCCAGATCATCTAAATCTGTTCTATGTTCTAAACTATTTCCAGCATGGTATATAGGAAGGAATCCAGAACATGAAATACTTACTGTTTCTCATAGTGACCAGTTATCAAGCGACTTTGGACGTTCTGTCAGGGATATTGTATCGACTGAACAATTTCAAGATATCTTCAGAGGAGTGTCCTTACGCACAGATGTCAGAGCAGCAGGGAAGTGGAAAACTAACCAAGGTGGAAGTTACTATGCTGCTGGAGTTAGATCGCAGATTGCAGGACGAGGAGCACATATCGCAATTCTTGATGATGTCATGTCAGAGGAAGACTCTTATTCAGAAGCTGGCAGAAGATACGTCAAGGAATGGTATCCTGCTGGACTAAGAACACGTATCATGCCCAATGGTGCTATCTTAATCATTAATACCAGATATCATTATGATGATCTCTGTGGCTGGCTTTTAAAGCAACAGGAAGATATGTCCGAATATAAAGTTATTCCTTGGGAAGTTATTCGCATACCTGCATGGTTGGATGAGGATGCTGCAGAACTTCTCAAGTTACCTGTAGGTTCCAGTTACTTTCCTGAATGGAAACCTGATCATTATCTACAAATAGATGAACAAGAAATTAAAGCTTCCAATGGTTCCAGATACTGGAATGCTTTATATATGCAGAATCCCACACCTGATGAAGGGGGATTAATTAAAAAGAATTGGATTAAATGGTGGGAATATGAAGATCCACCTACCTGTGATTTTATAATACAAACCTATGATACAGCTTTTTCTACAAAAACAACTGCTGATTTCTCTGTTATTCAAACATGGGGAATCTTTTCTCTATTTGATCAAGATGAAACAGGATATGAAAACTTTGCTCCAAATTTAATTTTATTAGGAAATATGAAAGGACGATATGAATATCCTGAACTGCGTAGAATGGCACAAATGTTATACAATCAATTCCATCCAGATGTATGTATTGTAGAGAAAAAAGCAAGTGGACAGTCTTTAATTCAAGATATGCGTAGAGGTGGATTGCCTGTTCAAGAATATATACCAGATAGAGATAAAGTTAGTAGAGTACATGCAGCATCACCTATGATTGAAATAGGACGAGTATGGATACCTAAAAATAAACCTTGGGCTGATGATTTACTAACAGAGATGTTACAATTTCCTAATGCTGCACATGATGACCAAGTTGATGCAATGACAATGGCAATACATTATATGAAGGAATCCTGGCACCTAACACATCCTGATGATCCCTATTATGATGATGAAGATAAAAAAAATAAAAAAAGAGTTGCATACTGGCGAGTTTAATGGTATAATAGTAATATAATATATGGGAGAATATTAATGGAAACAAAAGTAAAAGTAACACCAGATAAAACAAAAGTTAAACAGAAATTTTTTGATACCAAAGCTGGTGATAAATTAAATTTAGATCTACAAGGTTCTGTTCAACATAAAAATATACTTAAAGGAAAACCTTTTGAAGGTTCTAAAGTAAAAGGATCAGGAAAGTGGGAAAGTAAAAGTGGTAGACACTCAGTTACTGGTGAAGTTACTTATCATCCACATACTAAAGAAGCTGAAGGTACAGCTCAATATATTTTAAAATTTAATGAAGGATCTAAAGGTAAGACAATAGTAAAAACTTTAGATGATTTATTAAAGAAAACTCCTGCCAATAGAAATTTAAGAAATGCTAGAGCTGCAAGAGATTCTGGATTAGATGTAAAAACATGGTCAGGATTTTTAACAAATAAACAAAAACAAATGTTAGGTATAAAATAATGGCAACAGAGAGAAATCCATTTGATATGATTCCAGCAGATACACCAAGCGTTGTACCTATGGAGCCTATTCAACAAACAGAAAATACTGAAACAACTTTTGAATTAGCAGATGATGGGGGAGTCATTGTTAATCTTGATCAATCTACAGAAGTAGAAGAAGAAGTATCAGCAGAAGAATGGTATAGTAATATTGCTGATACATTAGATGATCAGGATTTAACTTCTATTGGAAATGATGTAATAGATAAGTTTCAATCTGATAAAGATTCCAGAGGTGAATGGGAATCTATGTTTGAAAGAGGATTTGACTTATTAGGATTAAAACTAGAAGATGCTAGTGAACCTTTTGAAGGAGCATGTACAGCAGTTCATCCACTATTAATAGAATCTGCAGTAAAGTTTCAAGCAAAAGCTTCACAGGAACTCTTTCCATCTGGAGGACCAGTAAAAGCACAAATTCTAGGTAAACAATCTGTTCAAAAACAAGCACAAGCTAATCGTGTTCAAAACTTTATGAACTATCAATTAACTGAACAGATGCCAGAATACTTTGATGAATTTGAAAGAATGCTTTTTCATTTACCATTAATAGGTTCTGCCTTTAAAAAAGTATATTATGATGCAAACTTAGAAAGACCTGTAGCTGAATTTGTTCCTATAGATCAATTTTATGTTTCTTATTATGCTTCAGATTTACGTAAAGCTGATAGATATACACATATAATATATAAAAATCCTATTGATATGCAACATGATATTGATGCTGGTATATATTCTGATATAGAATTACCAGAAGCAAGTAATCCAACACCAACAGCTTTTGCATCTAAAATGGATACAATACTTGGTTTATCTCCCACAGCCGATTCAGATCCACAATATGTTTTATTAGAACAACATGTACATCTTGATCTTCCTGATTCTGAAACAGAAGAAGGAGAATATGCTCCTTATATTATAACAGTTGAACAAGACTCAAGACAGATATTAAGTATTCGTAGAAATTATAAACCTAATGATCCTAAAAAAGAAAAACGAATTCATTTTGTTCATTATAGATTCGTTCCAGGATTTGGGTTTTATGGGCTTGGTCTTATACATTTCCTTGGTAATCTAACTATGACAGCAACTGCTGCAATGCGTAATTTAGTAGATGCTGGACAGTTTGCTAATTTACCAGGAGGGTTTAAGGCTAAAGGAGTAAGAATGGTCGGTGATAACGATCCTATTGCTCCAGGTGAGTTCAAGGAGGTTGAAGCTACAGGTATAGATCTCTCAAAGGCTATTATACCACTCCCATATAAAGAGCCTTCCTCAACTCTATACCAGATGCTACAATTTGTAACTACTGCTGGACAGAAGTTTGCAGACAGCACAGAACAAATAGTTTCTGATGCTGCCTCCTATGGACCTGTTGGAACTACTATGGCTTTACTTGAAGCTTCCAGTAAGTTTTTTTCAGGAATTCATAAACGTCTTCACAAAGCTCAAAGAAATGAATTTAAAATTATTGCAGAAGTAGATTATGATTATTTACCAGTTGAATATCCATATGATGTTCCAAATGAAAGTCGAAGTATTTTCAAAAAAGATTTTGATGGAGCTATAGATGTTGTACCTGTAAGTGATCCAAATATACCAAGCAATGCTCATAGAATGATGTTAGCAAATATGGCTTTACAGATGGCACAACAATCGCCACCAGGAATGTTTAATCTTGAAGCTTTAAATAGAACAATTCTTAATGCTTCTAATATGCCAAATCTGGAAGAGATTTTACCACCTGAACCACAAGCACAACCAATGGACCCTGTATCAGATATTACAGCAGCAACAAAAGGAATTCCTATTGCAGCATTTCCAGGACAGAATCATGATGCTCATATACAAGTAAAGATGTCATATCTTCAAGATCCCATGAATGGTGCTAATCCAGTTATGCAAAGATTACGTCCAGTTCTAGAAGCAAATGTACAAGAACATTCTGTAATGAAATATCAAGAACAAATGGGTGGAGTAACTGGGGTAATGGTAGAACAATTACCACCAGAACAACGTACTCCATCAGGTATAGAAGCTGTAATGGCTGCTGCTGCTAAAGATGTTCTTAATGCTAATATGGCAATGGGTCAAGCTCAATCACCTGAACAACAAATGGTTGCACTTGAACAAGCGAGAGTAGAAGTTGAAAAAGATAAATTAAAACTTGATGCTGTAAAAGATAATGCTGAAATGGCTTTAGATATGCAAGAGCTTGAACTTAAACGTCAACAACAAATGATTGATGCTCAACAAGCTGGAGTAAGTACTGCAGTTAAAGCACAAAAAGCTTTTGATGATAGAACAAGTCGAGAAGCATTAAAACAATTAGATGTAATGGCTAAGATGGCTATAGAAGAAGAAAAGATTCAATTAGAACAACAAAAACTTTTAAATGAAACAGCAGCTAAACAAGCTGAGATAGAATTAAAAGGACAGCAAATGAGTTTAAAAACTTTAGAAAGTGGAGAAAAACTTGAACAAACTGCTGAAAAAGATGATAAACAATTAACATTAAAGTTAATGGAATCAATGACTAAAATAACTGAAAAGGAGGATAAAGATGCCTAAATATGGAGGAGTACATTATCCCAATGATAGTGCAGGATCAACTAAATTACAAAAAGGTTCTGTTCATGTTACGGATAATAATGCTAAAAATAAGTTTGGTATAAATGATCATGTTCCTAATGGTAGAGATACTTTTGGAGATTTTGTAAAAAAATCTGATAGTGATGGTGCTACTGGAATGAGTAGAAGAGGTAGAGTTTTAAGAGAAGATCCAGAATCTTTAACGAATTATCCAAAATAAATTTTTATAACTAGGGATATTTTTATAGCTTATTGACTGCCCTAGCAGACAAGCCAAGACAATAAGTTTATTTTTTTCTGAAGGAGAAAAATTATGGCAAACACAACTTTTAATGGAGCAGTACGTTCTGAAAATGGGTTTAAACAGATTAGTATAAGCTCAACTACAGGTGCTGCTACAGATAATTATACTGTTGATAGTAGTGGTAATGTATCTGGTACTGGTACTCTAAAACTTACTGGTGCAGCAAATATTTTATCTGATTATGAATCAATTACAGATGCTACTAAAACAATAACTTCTGCTGATTCTGGTACTATTTATGGTTTTAATAGAGCAGGAGGTATTGTTGTAACATTACCAACACCTGCAGCAGGTATTGAATATACCTTTCTCGTAGAAACAACTTTTACAGGTGCAGGTCAAATTAAGACAGCAACTACTGATGGTACTGATGGTTTCTTAGGAACTGCATTTTTATTTGATACAGGTGAAATTGGTGAAACAGATAACTTCCATCCTGCATCATCTAATGATGTTATTGATCTAGGACAAGTAGAACAAGGATGGCTAACAGGTGGTTATATTAAACTCTTAGGAGTAAATACTACTACTTGGTGGGTTCAAGCATGGCTCATGGGTGATGGAACTTTAGCAACACCATTTACAGATAGTTAAAATTAATAACCAATATTGGGTGGTATTTATTTACTGCCCAATATTATTTTAAAGGATTTACTATATGGATATTTGGGATGAAGTAGTAAAAGCCTATAGTGATGAGATTCAAAAATTAAAAAATGAACTTGGGTCAGGATTGGCTGAAGATTATTCTCACTATAGACAAGTTGTTGGATCTATTTATGGTATAGAATGGTCTAGACAAAGATTAAATGATATAATAAAAAAACGAACTTATAATGATGGGGATGATGAATAATGCAACAAGTAGCTTTAGGAAAAAGTATAAAGAATGACTTATGGATTACAGATGATGATAAAAATGATCCTATAGTTCTACCAGAACTACCAGGTTATCATATTCTTGTAAGACCTATAAGTATTAAAGGTGAAACAAAAGGTGGTATATTACTACCTGATTCAACAAGAGAAGATATATCATATTTAACAACAGTTGGAAGAGTATTAAGACTTGGTAAGTTAGCTTATAAAGATCAAGATAAATTTCCAGAAGGTCCTTGGTGTCAAGAAACAGATTATATTGCCTATGGTAAACATGTTGGACAGAAGTTGTTTTATAAAGGAATAAGACTTTTATTATTATTTGATGATCAAGTAATTATGAAAGTTGAAGATCCTACAGATTTAGATCCTACATTTAATTTAACAAAAGGTTCATTTTAAACTTGCATTATAGGAAAAAGTATGGTATAATATAAGTAATAACTATAATACGTAATGCGTTTGTGTCGTATACAACGGAGGTAAACATGGCAAATAAAGAAGAATGGAATAAAGTAGAAGTTCCAGAAAAAGAAAAAGAAGAAAAGGTTCAATATGAAGTAGAGGGCGAAGAAACAGAAGAAGTTCAAGCTTCTAAAGAACAAGAAGTAAAAGAAAAAGAACCAGAAATAAAAGAAGATGTTCCTGAAGAATTAGAAGGAATTGAAACAAAAGGTGCTCAGAAAAGAATTAAACAACTTATTCGTCAAAGAAAAGAACGAGATGAGCAAATTCAAAAATTAATTCAAGCTAATGAAACATTACATAATCAAACGACTAAACAAAGAAATGATTTTACTAAAGTTAGTAAATTAAATTTAGATGCTTCGGAAAAACAATTAACTGATAAATTAGAACTTGCACGTAATGCTTATAAAAGTGCTCACGAAGAAGGTGATTCTCAAAAAGTTTTACAAGCTCAAGAAATTTTAAATGATGCTCAAGCAGATTTAAAAAGTTTACATTATACTAGAGAACAATTTCCAGAAGTAGCTACTGGACAACCAGAAGCTCAAGCAGCTTCTCAACAGATACAACAACCTACTCCAGATCCAAGAGCACAAGATTGGGCATCAAAGAATACATGGTTTGGAAAAGATAATATAATGACAGCATCAGCTCTTGCAATTGATGCTGAATTAAAAACTGAAGGTTATACACCTGAAGATCCAGATTTTTATAAGGAAATTGATAATAGACTTAAAACAGCTTTTCCTCAGAAGTTTACTGAAGGAACTGTTGTTGAAGAAAAAATTCGTAAAGATGGTTCGTCAACACCATCTCAAGTTGTAGCAGGAGGTTCACGTTCCTCTCCTAATTCTAAAAAGGTAAAATTATCTCAATCAGATATAAGATTAGCTAATAAATGGAATATACCACTTGAACAGTATGCAGCCGAAAAGCTTAAAACAGATAAAGCTGAAGGTGAATATACAACAGTTAATATGAAACGTGGAGGATAAAATGACACGATTAAATACACGTAGTACTAAAAACAGAGAAACTGAAACTAGAGAAGAAACAGATTATACCTATACAGAACCCAATGCAACTGCAATTCCTGAACATATAAAACAGCGATTTGCAAATGAGGGTTTAACACTTGGTTGGTTACGTACTGATATGAAAGGTAAAGATGATTACATGAATGTTGGTAAGAAATTAAATCAAGGTTGGCAATTTGTTACTCCTGAAGAAGTACCTGAAATGAGTACAACTTCTTTCGTAAAGAAGGATGGTCGCTATGCTGGAGTCATCAGTCGTGGAGATGTAGCGTTAGGTAAAATACCTACGAAAAAGCTAGAGGCTAAAAGAGTTTATTATAGAAAAAAATCAGCAGATCAGATGGAAGCAGTTAATTCACAATTAATGAAGTCTTCTAATTCTCGTATGCCGATTAGTAATAACTCTAAATCTACAGTTGTAAAAGGAAGAACTCCTCAATTTCAGGAATAAGCCTTTTACATTTTTTTAATCTTCAAACTTAGGAGAAATTCAATGGCTACAAGTTATAATCCATTTGGTTTTCTTCCAGTTCGAAAAAGAGATGGTCAGGCAAATACAGAAGCATTTGGACAACTTGTTCAACCTGTTTCCAGTTCTGCATATGCTATAACAGCATTACTTCCTGAAAATATCTATACTGGTGATATGATTGTTATAAAAGCAGCAGGTACAATAAAAACCTCTGCAGCAACTACATTGAAACCTTCAGGTGTTTTCCAAGGATGTACTTATGTAGAAGACGGAGAACCAAAATTCTCTCGTCATTGGACAGGAGCAACATCTGCGTCTGATGTTAAATTACATGTCATTACTGATCCTGCACAAACATATCACATTCAAGCGAATGCAACTTTATCTGATGGTGAATTAGGAAAAGTATTAAATTATACTTGTTCAGTTACCAATACTTCAGTTGGATCAACTACTACTGGACAGTCTAGGTATCACTTAGAATCAGCTCCAATAGGAGCAGATGTCGCTTCAGGTCATGCACGTATCGTTGGACGTAAAATGTATGATGGTGCATCAGTAGGTGGAAATGTAAGTTCTCTTGACCAATATCCAATTGTTGAAGTTTGGCTCGCTGGACACAGAAGTAATTTTGTTAAAGCTGCTGTTTCAACATCTGTATAAGCTAGAAAGGAATAATAAATGGCTATAAATAGAGCTAGTATTAGTAAAGAACTCCTTCCTGGACTGAATGCAGTTTTCGGATTGGAGTACGGAGATGTAAATAATGAACACGAGCCTCTATATGATGTAGAGAACTCAGATCGTGCCTTTGAAGAGGAAGTTCTCTTCACAGGTTTTGGAACAGCACCTACTAAAAATGAAGGTGCTGCAGTTAGTTATGATGATGCGACAGAATCTTATACTGCTCGTTATACTAACGAAACAATTGCATTAGCTTTTGCAATAACTGAGGAAGCTATGGAGGATAACCTCTATGATACTTTCTCTAAGTTACGTGCAAAAGGTCTAGCAAGAGCAATGGCAAATACTAAGCAAGTAAAAGCTGCTGATGTATTTAATAATGCTTTTACTGCTGGTGCTTATGCAATAGGTGATGGGGTTGCATTTATTGCAACAACTCACCCAACAGTAGTTACTGGAACACAAAGTAACTATGCAAATGATGGTACAGCAGCAGACCTTGCTCAAAGTACTCTTGAAACTTCTTTAACTCAAATTCAAAAGACTAAAGATGATCGAGGTATTTTAGTAGGAGCTAGTGCTATGTCATTGCATGTTCCTGTTGATTCTTGGAACTTAGCTGATGTCACATTAAACACTCCTGGTAAAGCTAGTAGTGCTGATAATGATATCAACCCAACTCGTCATATGGGTATGGTTCCTAATGGTTTTTATGTAAACAGACGTTTCACAGATGGTGATGCATGGTTCATAAAAACTGATGTTCCAAATGGTACTAAAATGTTCATTAGAACACCTTTACAAACTAAAATGGAACCAGATTTTGATACTGGCAATCTTCGATTTAAAGCACGTGAAAGATATTCTTTCGGTGTTTCTGATTGGAGAGGCTGGTATGGGAATGCTGGTACCTAATACTAATAATTCTGGAGAGGTGAGAGTTATTCCACCTCTTCAGATTTTAAGAAGGAAATAAAATGGCAGGAAATTTAAAAGCATATTATAAATCAGCAAGTGGAGTTGTTTATGCAAATCCAGGAAGAAGTCGTGTTATAGCAATCCATGCTGAATCCACAGCAGCAGGTACATTTGATTTACAAGATTCAAACGGAAGTCAAATTAAATTTCAAGTTGCAGCTAGTAATGGAGCAGATATTTATATAGGAGAACTAGGTGTACAATTTGATGGTACAATAAGTGCATCAATGCCAGCAGATGGTGCAGGTATAACTTTAATAGTAGGATAATTATATGTCTACTTATGCTTATCTTAAAACTGATATTATAAATACAGCAGAAAATGATTCAACAGAATTTTCAGATCAAATTTCTTATTTTGTTAATCGAGCTGAAGATCGTCTTATAAAAGAATTAGATGATTCAGGACTTGATTATTATTCTTCATTTACATTTACAGCTTCAGATCCAGTAGTAAGTTTACCTGCTGGAACATTAGTTGTACGTAATGTAAATTATAAAACAAGTGTATCTTCTAATATAACACCTTTATTACAAAGACCTTACGAATATGCTATAGATTATTGGGGATATGCAAGTGCCTCAACAGGTACACCTAGATATTATTCAAGAAAAAATAACACATCAATTTATATAGTACCTACTCCTGCATCAACATTAACAGGTGAAGTACAATATACCAAAAAACCTTTAGCCTTATCAAGTGCTACAGGTACAAGTGCAACTACTACAAATTATTTTAGTGAGTTTTGTTATAATGCCTTATTTAATGCTTGTATGATTGAGGCATATGTTTATATGAAAAGTTGGAATACTGTTTCATTATGGGAAGGACAGTATAAGAATGCAATAGATGCTTTAAGAAATCAAGCAAGAAGAACAAGAAGGGATGATATGGAAACTCCAGCAAGTCCTACAGGTGGTCCAGATCCAGTTATTCAAGGAGCTAATTAGTGGCTCTTAATAGATCAAAAATAGATAAACAAGTAAGAACAAGTTCTAAAAAGAAATTAAAACAGGTTGCAGGTGGTTTATCGTTAAAAGATAAAGCTCTTTATAGATTATATAATTTAATTGGAAAAAGTTGGTTAAGATCTGGTAAAGATCCAAATGCTTATAGTTTAGGTGATGCTATGTTTGATGCAAGTTTTAAAGTCATGGGTATAAAAGATGGTGGACAACTACAAAAGAAAATAAAAAGATCTAAAAAGAAACCTAGAGGTTGGGGAATTGCTAGATATAATAAATAAAATTAATATTAAATAATAATTAAAAGAAAAGAACAAGGGGAAAAACATGGAAGATAATATACCAGGACCATATACATTACTTAGATATCCTGCTAACTTAGAAGAAGTAACAGGTAAACCAACTGGTCAAGGCTTTGGTGCAGCTCGTAAAGGACCTCAAGTACATGGTGGTCCTATAGAAGCTATAGTAGATGAAGACTATCCTGAAGGTGAATCTTTTTCTACATCTACTAAAGATGTGAAAAACATTGGAGTAAAGTAATGAGTAAAAGTAAAGGATATGGACAAACTAATAAAAAGAAAAAATGGAAGTTTCTGGAACCACAAATACATTTAAAGAAACAAAAAAAACTAGCAGGTTCTAAATCAAGTGGTTTAAAGAAGAAAGCTGGTGGTGGTAAAATAATGCAAGGTTATAAAAAAGGTGGTAAAGTTTAAGAATGCCTTTTGCATCTAAGAAACAAAGAATTTATTTAAGAATTAATAAACCTAAAGTTTATAAACAATTTAAAAAAGATATGAAATCAGGTGGAAAACTGATTGATAATTCTGGACAGAAGTTTGTTCGGAAACTTTATAATAACGGAGGAAAAATATTATGAACGCAATAGTAGAAAGATTTAAAGAACCCTCATCTTATTCAGCAATAGCTGCTGTATGTGCAATGGTAGGCATAATTGTACCTAGTGATTTATGGCAAAGCATTGTTTTAGTAGGATGTGGGGTTGCAGGTGTATTAGGATTTTGGTTACGAGAAAAGAAGTAAATTCTAATGGCAACATCTGGAACTTATAATTTTACTTTAGATATAGATGAAGTAATTCAAGAAGCTACCGAGATGATTGGTGGTGAACAAACACTTGGACATACTCCTAAATCTGCTAGACGTTCAATTAATTTAATGTTGAATGACTGGCAGAATAGGGGTATTTTATTATGGAAAACATATACAACTGCTGTAACAGTTTCAACAAGTGTAACAACTTATGATCTTAGTAGTTCTACAACAGACGCTTTACATATTAATTTACGCAGAGATTCAACAGATATTGAATTACAAAGACTATCATTTGAAGAATATTTAAATGTACCAAATAAATCTCAAACAGGAAGACCAACACAATATACAGTTAAAAGAGATTTAGCTAATCCAATAATACATCTTTATCCTATTCCTGATAATACTACTGATATTTTACAAATAGAAGGTATACGTCAAGTTGAAGATGTTAATAAATCAGCCGAACAAAATGCTGATGCTCCTGTTCGTTTTTTACCAGCTTTAACATGTGGATTAGCATATTATTTATCTATGAAACGTCCTGGAATTCCAATGGATCGTATAGCTATGTTAAAAGCAAATTATGAAGAAAAATTATCTAATGCTTTATCAGAAGATAGAGAACGAGCAAATTTATTAATTAGACCTAAATATAGGTATGTATAATGGCTTCTAATAAAAATGCTCTTGCTATGTGTGATGATTGTGGATTTGTCTATCCACATAGAGTAATGAAATTAAATAGTTATGGAATGTTAAATTGTCCAACATGTTTTGATGGAGCATATGATTTAAAGAATCATCCTCAAAATAAAATACCTAATGTAAGAGATGATATAACAATTAGAAATCCTCGACCTGATATTGGTGGTAGAAACTTAGAATGGCAATTAGCTAATTTTACATGGGAAGATTCATCAGATCCAAATAATAAAAAGTGGAATACAGTATGACAAAATTAGAAGGTAAATTAATTAATTCAACTTATAAGCAACTTCTTAAAATGGGAGTTTCTACTAATAATGGTGTTGATGCATCTCTAACAAATGTACAAACAGGAGATGGAACGAATACTGCAATAAAAGTAGCTACAAGTGCTATGAAAGTTGCAGGTACATTTGGAGTAGAAAGTAATGCATCTGTATCAGGTGATTTACAAGTTACAGATAAAGTTTGTGCCTCAGCATATTATGGTGATGGTTCTAATCTTACAGGTATTACCATGTCAATTGGTGGAGATGTATCTGTATCAAGTTTAGTTGTTGCTAATACAGCTACTATAGGTGGTACATTAACAGTAGGAGGAGCTGCACTTTTTAAATCAACAGCAACTGTAAGTGGAGCTTTTCATGCAGCAGGTGCTGGTAGTTTTGCAAGTACTGTTACAGTTGTTGGAGCTACACATTTACAATCAACAGCTTCTATAGCAGGTGCTACTTCTATAGGTGGTGCAGTTAATTTACTAAGTACTGCCACAGTATCAGGAGCTGCAGGATTTTTAGGAACTGTTAGAGTTTCAGGTAATACAACAATAGGTGGTAGACTTGATGTAGCAGGAGCAGCATCTATAGGTGGTAATGTTACTGTTAAAGGAGATGTACATGTAAGTTCTAAAGTATGTGCTAGTGCTTTTTATGGTGATGGTTCAAACTTAACTGGTGTTACAATGTCTATTGGTGGTAATATATCAGTAGGTAATGCTACAGTAGGAGGTAACCTATATGTTAGTGGAACGACAACTGTTGTAGGAGCTACTCATTTACAAAGTACATTAAGTGTTGCAGGAGCTACTACAATAGGAGGAGCTGTAAATCTTTTAAGTACAGCTACAGTTTCTGGAGCTACAGGATTTTTAGGTACAGTTAGAGTTTCAGGAAATACTACAATAGGTGGAACATTAGATATAGCAGGTAATACATCTGTAGGTGGTACATTAGTTGCTGCAGGTAAAGCTGAGTTTAATAGTGACGTATGTGTATCAGGTAATACAATTCTTGTTGGTAATGCAACTGTAGGTGGTACATTAAGTGTAGGTGGAGCTGTAAATTTATTAAGTACATTAACAGTAGCAGGTAATGCATCAGTAGGAGGTACATTAACTGTAGGAGGTGCAACACATCTAGCTTCAACTTTAACTGTTGTAGGTAATACAACTTTAACAGGTAATTTAGGTGTTGGTGGAACTGCTAGAGTTTCAGGTGCAACTTCATTAGAAAGTACAGTAGTTGTTGCAGGTGCAGCAACATTTGCTTCAACAGTAACAGTATCAGGAGATGGTACATTTAAAACAGATGTTACTGTATCAGGAGATATACGAGTCGGAGGTACTGCTACTATAGCAGGTAATGCATCAGTAGGAGGTACTTTACAAGTTGGTGGTGCAACAACAATAGTAGGAGCAGGAACATTTAAAGATTCTGTATCTATTAGTGGTGGATTAGTAGTTGGTGGTACTGTAACAATAGCAGGAGCTAATGTTCAAGCAGCAAATGCAAAAGTTTGTGCTAGTGCTTTTTATGGTGATGGAGCTAATTTAACAAATGTACCTTCAGCTATAACAGGTAATATATCTGTTAATAATGCTACAATAGGTGGTACTCTTTATGTTGGAGGTACTGCTACTATTGTAGGTAATACAACTATAACAGGTAATTTAGGAGTAGGAGGTACATTCAGAGTATCTACTGATACATCTTTAGAAGGTGGTTTAGTAGTAGGTGGTAAAACTGAACTAGATGGTGACGTATGTGTTAGTGGTAATACACAATTAGTAGGTACTGCTAAGATTACAGGAACAACAACTATTACAGGTAATTCAGGTTTCTTAGGAACTGTTAGAGTTTCAGGAGCAACAAGTTTAGAAGCAGGATTAGTAGTAGGTGGAAAAGCTGAGTTTGATGATGCAGTATGTGTATCAGGTGATACTGTTCTTGTTGGTAATTTAGCAGTTGGTGGAACAGTTACAGTTGCAGGTAAAGCAGAATTTGATGATGATGTTTGTGTTTCTGGCAATACTATTTTAGTAGGTAATCTTCATGTAGGAGGTACTACTACTCTTGTAGGTAATACTACTATGACAGGTAATTTAGGTGTTGGAGGAACTGCGAGAGTAGCTGGAGCTACTTCATTAGAAGCAGGATTAGTTGTAGGAGGTAAAGCAGAATTTGATGGTGATGTATGTATTTCAGGTAATACACAATTAGTAGGTACATTAAAAACTACAGGTACAACAACTATAACAGGTAATTCAGGTTTCTTAGGAACAGTAAGAGTATCAGGTAATACAAGTTTAGAAGGTACATTAAAAGTAGTAAAGAGTGCTGCAGCAGCAGTATCTGCAACAGCTATTAATGGAGTAACATCTGTATCACTTAATTTTGCTACAGCACAAAATTGGAGTACATCTGTTACAGCAGCTCATACATTAGCACAACCAATTAATTGTGTAACTGGACAAACAGGTAGTATTTTCTTAGTACAGCAAGGAGGAAGTGGTACAATGGCATATAATGCAGATTGGTTATTTCCTGCAGCAACAGATCCAACTATGTCAACATCTAATGGAGCAACTGATAGATTAGATTATATAATAGTATCTGCTTCAAGTGATGGAGTAGGTGGTAAAATACAAGCAATATTATCGAAGGAGTATGGATAGTGGGTGTTTTTCAAAATCATTTAATGGCTGCAGCAGTAGCTAAAGCTGCTGAAAGTACAGATTTTTATACACATCAGATAGCTAATTCAGTCAGAATGAGTGATAGTGGG
>Ga0208316_1000576_pt1 | contig 29323 bp, 19 predicted proteins | sample MalvireepMed_231_FD_184240 | JGI IMG/M metagenome (GOLD analysis project Ga0208316, IMG submission 184240) | Marine viral communities from the Global Malaspina Expedition - Malaspina viral metaG DeepMed_231 (SPAdes) (version 2) | ecosystem: Environmental > Aquatic > Marine > Oceanic | place... | reverse complement strand
GGTCCAGCGCATCGAAAACCTGGCGCTGTGCGTCGTCCGGCGCCAGGAACTCTACCAGCACGTGCAGTTGTCCACCACAGGGAAGGCGCAGGCGCGCCTGCTCTTCAGCGGACACGCCATAATGAACAACAAAGGGTCGCGGATTTTCCTGGTATTGCTGCTTCAGGCTGCCATCCCGCAGCTGCTGCAAAAAGTCTTCTTCAATACAGCCACCAGAGATCGAACCGACCAGCTCGCCATCGGGCGTGCAGGCCATCATGGCGCCGACAGGACGCGGTGAAGAGCCCCAGGTCTTGAGGATGGTACATAACCATACGGCTTTATCCTGACGAAGCCAGGCCGCGACCCGGTTGATGATGTGGTGTTGACTGCTTTGCATAACTATCCTGACTTTTTGAGTTTGAGCGATACTACGTTCAGCGCAGCAATGACAGATTCCTCAGACATAGCGCGTCTTCCAGCTGCCCCGCATGAACAGCACAATACCCAGAACACTCATTGTGGCATCGGCAATAAAGACAGACCAGTATACACCCTCTGGCCCCCAGCCGGCTCCCTGAGAAAGGCTCCAGGCAAGGGGAATCTGCACAATCCAGAAGGCGGTTACGTTCATCCAGGTCGGCGTCATGGTGTCACCGGCGCCATTAAATGCCTGCGTTACCACTGAGCCGATCGCCAGGAAGACAAAACCATAACTGAGGATACGCAGGCTCTGGATACCGTTTCTGACTACCTCGGGGTCCTGGCTGAAAAAGCTCATGACCCAGGACGGCATCAGTATCAGCACCAGCGCCACTGAACCCATGTACATCAGGTTGTAACGTGCCACCTGCCAGACAGTGCGTTCTGCGCGATCTGGCTTGCCGGCCCCCAGGTTCTGCCCCACCAGAGTCGCAACAGCATTGCTGAGCCCCCACGATGGCAGGATCACAAACAGAATGACACGGATGGCAATCGTGTAACCTGCCACTGCATCGGCACTGTTCAGCGAGACCAAACGCATCAAAAACACCCAGCTCGCTGTCGCAATCAGGTACTGCGCAATACCACCTACCGATATACGGCAAAGTTGCAGCACAATGCCCAGTCTGAGTACCAGATCTGACAAAGCCACCCGAATACGGCGGTTGTGCGAGCACAGATAATACAGCTGGTAGGCAACCCCGACGCCACGCCCAATATTGGTGGCAACAGCAGCACCCGTCAGCCCCATTTCCGGGAACGGACCCCAGCCGTAAATCAGCATTGGGTCCAGCACTATGTTGATACCGTTGGCCAGAACCAGCGAGCGCATGGCGATACTGGCATCACCCGCACCACGGAAGATGGCATTGTTGAGGAACAGAAAGACGATGGTGAACGCGCCACTGAACATGATGCGCGTATAGGTTTCGCCCGTCGCGATGACATTGTCACTGGCACCCATCAGGGCGAGTATGCGATCGGCGTAAAAGAACCCGAGCACCCCCACCACGCTCGACACAAACAGACCAATCCAGAGTGCCTGCCCGGCCGCCTGTGCAGCAGCGAGTTTGTTCTGTTCACCAATTCGACGGGCCACCAGTGCAGTTGCGGCCATGCTGATGCCAATCGCGACAGCATACAGCAGAGAGATCACTGCTTCGGTCAGGCCAACGGTAGCGACCGCATCCGCGCCGAGCCCGGCAACAAAAAAGATATCCACGATCGCAAACACCGACTCCATGGCCATTTCCAGAATCATGGGAACGGACAGCAGGAAGGTGGCGCGTGCGATCGAGCCTTCTGTGTAGTTGATGCTGGCGTTACCCACCAGCGCTTGTTTGAACAGGCTTAAACCTGCTTTTAATTTTGCAAACATGTTTCAAATCCGGTAGTCGGACGCAGTCGTGTCAGCCGCTGTCGGCATCATTCCGATGTGGTGAAAACTCTGACTGGTCTGGAATACAAAAGGTCGGGTACGTGGAACCCGGGTTTAATACCGAAGGTGAAACAATGAGGCGGGGTTTAATGAGAAAGTGAAATGCGTCGATGCGGAGCGATCACATTAAATTCACAACACTCCTTGTCTCACCAGGCTGCCGCTATCTTTAGTCGTACCAGCTTCATGGAAATCTACTCCTGTGTAGTTACTCTATAGAGTCCGTCGAAGTATAATCCCGAATTCTGTCGCTTGTCTTTACCTAAATTTGTCACAGTGTGTTACAGTAGCGAGCTTTTGACATCGACTGCCTGCAACGTATCGGAACCACCCACGGATGACCTTACCAGTACTAATATGTGACGACTCCAGACTGGCACGACGCCAGATGGCACGATCACTCCCGGAAAACTGGGACGTAGAGATCACTTTTGCCGAGAATGGCCAGGAAGCCATCGACATGATCCGCCAGGGCAAGGGTGACCTGCTTTTTCTGGACCTCAACATGCCGGTCATGAATGGCTACGAAGTGCTGGAAATCATCCGTAAGGAAGACCTGCCAACACTGGTACTGGTGGTTTCCGGCGATATACAGGCAGAGGCTCGACGGCGCGTCATGTCCAAGGGGGCACTGGACTTTATCAAAAAGCCAGTGACCGCTGATCAGATTCAGGAGTTGCTCGAGCGCTATGGCATCTACGATGCCGCTGCCAATGAAGACGCCCACGCCCACATTGTTGACGGTGACACGCTGCAATCACCTGACTTTAAGGAAGCTTTCCGCGAAGTCATCAACGTCGCCATGGGGCAGGCTGGCAGCCACCTCAGTGACCTGCTGGACACCTTTATTGGGCTGCCAGTACCAGATGTGCTCGAGTGCGCGTATAAAACACTTCCGCGACACCTCAGCTATGCAGATGGAACCGGAATGAGTGCTGTATCCCACGGTTTCAGTGGCAATGGCATCGCAGGCGAGGGTGTGCTGTTGATGCGGACCGAGCAGATGAGCGAACTGCGCACACTGGTCGCCAGCGACCTGCCAGCCAAGGCAGATACCGATGCCGGCATTCTGACAGATCTTTCTGAGCTTCTGGTCGGGGCCTGTCTCAAAGGCATCAGCCAGCAGCTCGATCTGGATTTCAACCATAGCTACCCTGCTGTGCTGGGCCACAATCTGCAATGCGCTGAATTACTGGACAGTGAGCACAACGAACAGGATGTGCTCGCCGTCACCATCACCTACCAGATGATGCATCCGGTTCTGGAGTGTCACCTACTGCTGTTGCTGACTTCCGATTCCATACCCGCACTGACCAGCCGCGTTCAGCTGATCAGTGCGTCTGACTGACGAGACACCTGCATGCCACTTCAGACATTGTCATCCGAATCCCCTGACAGCACCCAGCGCCTGCATCTGCTGATGCAGCTTTTGCAGACACTGGACAACGGCCTGATCCTGCTGGACGAAAATTACAATGTGCAGCTGTGGAACAGCTTCATGGAAAACCACAGCGGCATCCCCATCAGTGACGCGCGTGATCGAAATCTTTTTGAGCTGTTTCCTGACCTGCCGCGCAGCTGGCTGACACGTAAAATTGATTCCGTATTCAAGCTGCAGAGTCGGGCATTCTGCACCTGGGAGGAACATCCCAGACTGTTTGATTTCAAGAGCACACGCCCGCTGACAGGCCACTCTGGCAAGATGTACCAGAACGTCACGCTGATTCCGCTTCATGGCCTCAATAACACGGTTTCTCAGGTCTGCCTGCTGATCTATGACGTGACTGAAATAGCCACCCGTAAAAAAGAGCTCGAGGCCGCCAATGACACCCTCAAGCGTGTCAGCCGCACCGATAAACTGACAGGTGTGTTTAACCGGGGCTACTGGGAAGAATGTCTTGAGCAGGAGTTTCTGCGCTGTCAACGCAGCCAGCGACCGGCCTGTCTGATCATGTTCGACATCGATCACTTCAAGGCATTTAATGACACTCACGGCCATCAGGCTGGTGATGAAGTGCTGCGCGTCGTAGGTCGTCTTCTAAAGGGATTCCGACGTTCAACGGATACTGCCGGGCGCTACGGTGGCGAAGAGTTTGGCATCATTCTGCCTGAAACCAATATCGACCAGGCCTTGATTTATGCAGAGCGCCTGCGTAAAAAACTCGCCGACACTGTGATCGAGTGGGAAGAACAAAGTCTGCGCGTCACTGTAAGCCTGGGGATCAGTACGCTGAACCCCGACATGAGCGCCTATCAGGAATGGATAGAAAAGAGCGACCAGGCGCTTTATCTGGCCAAGAATGCCGGACGCAACCAGTCACATGCCAATAGAAGCTGAGCAAGGTCTGTCGAACAGCTAACCCAGCAAATCAAATGGCGAGTGCTGCTGTTCGAGCACCAGCAACTGCCGCTTGCAGGCCAGACCTCCTCCAAATCCGGTTAATGAGCCGTCACTGCCAATCACACGGTGGCAGGGAATAACTATCGGTATGGGATTCTGACCATTGGCAGCACCAACTGCGCGGCTGGCATCTGGCCTGCCAATCTGCCTGGCAATGTCACCGTAACTGGCTGTGGCGCCATAAGGAATCTGTTGCAGGGCCTGCCAGACCTGGCGTTGAAAATCAGTGCCCTGCGGTGCCAGATTCAGATCGAAAGATTTTAACTCACCAGCGAAGTAAGCCTGCAGTTGTTGCTTGACCTGTTTGAATGCCTCATTGCGACGCATCCAGTCAGGTTGAGGCTGACGCGCAGCCTTGCCCGACGGAAATCCAATCAGCGTCAGTGCGCTACCATCTCCGGCCAGCAGCAGACTGCCAACCGGAGACTCGTAGACACTATAGTAAGTAGTGCTCACTGTTGTGAGCGCAGCTCATCTGAAAGCGCAATCGCACGCGAAATGACATACTGCCGGATAGCTGCAGAGTCCGACGGTTCCAGCTGACCGGCGAATGAGACCATGCCGCCGTCAGCCAGTTCACCTTCCAGCACTACTGCGTCCCACTCCTCCAGGTCATGCAGACGCTCGGAGTATCGAAGGTCAGGGAACACGCCGGCACCATCACTGGCAGCATTGTTACCATGACAGACGCTGCAGAAGCGACCGTAGGTCTGCTCGCCCTGGGCAAGCATCTCATTGTTGGCAACCAGCGCCGGAGGATTCAACTCCTGCTCTTCTGCCACCGCAATTTCAGTCGGCAACTGGTGATCTCCCTGCAGTGCGTAGACCAGCACACGGGAGTTGTTGCTGGATTCACGCGTGGTAGATCCAATCGCACCCGGTCCCACCTGTGGCAAGGCGCGTGAACCTGTCACTACCGCAACATACTGCGTGCCATCCAGCATGTAGCTGATCGGTGCTGCCACGGTGTGGGATTGCGTGATATGCGACCACAGGCGCTCACCATCGGTATCGCGATAGGCAACAAATTCGCCAGCCGCGTTGCCCTGGAATACCAGGCCGCCAGCAGTGGACATGACACCGGCTGCTGCAGTCGGCACCAACTGCGGCTGCCGCCAGACCTCTCGCTGCGCTACCGGATCCCAGGCCAGCAGGTAGGCACTGCGCTGCGGCGCGGCGTCGCCAGCTGCTGCTACCAGACGCGCCCCTTCAGCCATGTCGGTACCAGTGTTCCAGCCGCGCTCCGATCTCTCAAATTCGGGCTGGGCTACGTAACCCATATAGTTTTCAGTCGCAGGCAGATACACCAGATTGGTTTTCTGACTGAATGACATTGGATACCAGTTGTGCCCACCCAGTGCACCAGGCGACACGATGACCGGTATGCCAGTCTCATTGTATCGCGCCTCAGGAATCTCCACGGGTCGACCGGTTTCCAGGTCAATATGACTGGCCCAGGTGACCGGTACAAAGTTCTCGGCAGACAGCAAACGTCCCGTCAAGGCATCCAGCACATAAAAGAAGCCGTTTTTCGGTGCCTGCATGACAACCCGACGTGTTTCACCGCCGATATTCAGATCGGCCACAATAATCTGCTGGGTCGCCGTGTAATCCCAGGTCTCGCCAGGTACGGTCTGATAGTGCCAGACGTAGCTGCCGTCGTCGGGGTTGACCGCCACAATTGAGGTCAGGAACAGGTTATCACCGCCACCGGGGCTGCGCAGTGACTGGTTCCAGGGAGAACCGTTGCCCACGCCGATGTAGAGCAGGTTTGAATCGGGATCATAGGCCATGGAGTCCCAGACGGTGCCACCACCACCCATGACCCACCACTCGCCGGTCCATGTATCAGCCGCCCACTCCAGTTCCGGCTGTTCAAAGCCATCTTCAGGATTGCCCGGTACCGTGAAGAAGCGCCACATTTCGTCGCCATTGTTGGCATCATAGGCGGTGATGTAACCACGTACGCCGTATTCACCACCGCCATTACCGATAATGACCTTGCCATCGATGATGCGCGGCGCGCCGGTGATGGTATAGGGCTGGCTCTGATCCGTCGTGACCACACTCCAGACCTGTTCACCGGTATCAGCGTCCAGCGCAATCAGACGACCATCAAGCGCGCCGAAAAAGACTTTGCCATCCCATACTGCAACGCCACGGTTTACCACGTCACAGCAGGCGTCGACACCTCGAGCGCGATCCACTTCCGGATCAAATTCCCAGAGCAGCTCGCCAGTGCGGGCGTCATAGGCTTTCACCATGCTCCAGGCCGTTGTGACGTACAGAGCACCATCCACCATGATGGGAGTTGCTTCCTGACCACGGCTGGTGTCGAGGTCTGCCGACCACACCAGACCCAGATCAGCGATAGTGTCTTCGTTGATCTGATCCAGCGGCGAATATCGTTGCTCCCAGTAAGAGCGTCCAGTGGACATCCACTGGCCGGGTTCGTTATCCGCGTCAACCAGTCGCTCCGTAGTCACCGAGGCCTGGTAGGCCGGATAGGATGGCGCCTCTACCGGCGCGCTTTGCGTTTGCGCGGGCGCAGTCTGCTCCGCAGGACCGCAGGCTGCCAACAGCAAGGCGGCTGCCGCCACCAGACCCAAATGTGTTTGTTTGATCATCTATCCCCCCTGCTCACAGCAGACTGTTTTGTTATTTTTTGAGTTATTGTTCAGATCGCAGCTTGAAGACCAGAATCGCATTGCCGGGCATCTGGCTGAAAGTTGCGTAACCAGAACTTACCACCATGTATTCGCCAGACAGTACGGGACCAGTGGCATCGATGGAACCACCACGTGTTTCCACGTTGTTGATGGTCTGGTAGTCCTGGACCGTGTTGAATTCCCAGACCAGCTCACCGGTCTGCGCATCGTGCGCGAACAGATGACCATTCAGTGAACTGGCAATCACAACATCGTCACTGCTGGTAACCGGGCCAGAGTAGGCCTCCATGCAGCCCTGCTGCCCTTCCTGACAGCGTTCAGGAGCTGGCGCGTACCAGAGCACTTCACCCGTTTTCATGTCTACGGCGTGCAGGCCGGGCATCGGCGTGATGCCATTATTGTTCAGACCTCCGCGATCAGAAACCGGCACATACAGCACATCGCCATCAAAACTCATGCCCCAGTGAATGCCACCCAGGGCGCCACCACGGCCAACCCGTGTTGACCACAACAATTCGCCATTGTTATCAGGATCCAGTCCGACCAGGACGGCCCCTTTGGTGCCGGCGACCACAATGTCATGCCCGTTGGACAGGGTTGTTGTAACAATGGGCGCACCGATGTCGACATCCGGACCAGCATCCGGGCAGTTGGGGTGCTCACGCCCCAGCGCACAGGCCATGGTAAAGGCATCGTCGGGTGTCGTCTGATGGATCCATTCGATATCACCACTGTCCATATTAAATGCAATCACCGAGTCACTGCTATTGCTGGCCGGGCGACTGTAGTTCTGCCCGGTGCCGGCATAAACGATGCGGCGCTCGGGGTCGATACTCGGAGCCTGCCAGATAGGCGCGCCCGAAGGAGCGTAGAATGGGTTACCGAGACTGTTCTCACCAGCCAGTGTTGGCTCTTCCATGACATAGGTGTGCCACAGTTTGATACCGGTATCGAGATCAAAGGCCGCGACATTGCCGCGGAAGGTACAGCAATGATGGTCAGGTCGACCGGCAGCACTGACTTCAGCCGAAGACACTGGCACAAAAATTTTATTGTCATAAACAACGGGTGAGCCCGTGCTGACGGCATAGGGATGCGGGTCAACCTCAGCGCTCCACTTCAGCTCGCCCGTCCGCGCATCCAGGACATGCAGCTGGTTTGACACATCAGCGATCACTGCCAGCCAGGTATCATGCGTGCTGGAAAAGGCTATGGTGACCGCCGCCCGTACTTCGCGTGGTGCTTCATAGGTCCAGTAGTCACAACCGGTTTCCAGGTTCATGGCACGCACTTCACCGCTGGTGCTGCCGAGAATCATCACATCATTGATGATGGTTGGCTGAGCGCGTGCGACAGATGCGTTTTCCAGCCCGTACGCCCAGACCAGTTCCAGCTGATCAATATTGCTGGCATTAATGGCGGTGCCCGTCGCAGCCTGATGGCGGGGATTGCTCAAACCGTTACCCCAGCCATTCCAGTTACTGGCAAGAGACAGGTCAAATTCCGGCATGGGCAGTTCACATCGGGACGATGCGAGGGGCATTTCAGTGCTCTCTTCGCGCATCGGTTCGCCTGCCAGAAACTCGGACAGGGCGATTCGCTGTTCGGCCGTCAGCGCTGCGCCCTGCGGTTGCATGATACCTTCAGTCAGAGCACGAAAAATGCTGTTTGCAGTATAGGTTGTCAGCGAGTCCCGAGGTGGTGTCCGGTCATCCTGGGGAGCGGTATGACACATGGCACAGTACTGGGTATAAAGACTGTCACCATCCAGATTTTCTGCTGCCTGAACACCAGCCACCAATGAAACATTAACCAGCAATGAGCCTGCGAAAAGCGATGCGAGCAAGCGCCGACTGTGTTTTAACATACCACTCCCCTATCAACATAAAACGTCATATTAGGCGTAAACATTCTTGGTTTACTGTAATCAATGATGCCCTTCTGACAACGACCGGCAAGGCAACTGATTGTATCCTTCGATGTTACCGCAATCCCCCTTTAAAGCGAACACATGATCGATCTGCGGAGTGATGGATACGGCAAAGTCATACGCTTCTGGCCCTCGGACAGCCCGATGGTGTATAGTTCGCGGCAAGAAAGTCCCTGCCATAACAAGCACATGCAAGCCCTGAAGGAGTGACAGCCGATGAGTAACGATAAGACACGCAAATACTCCAGCCAGGTTGTCGATGGTGTCGAACACGCGGCAAGCCGCGCCATGTTGCACGCCGTCGGTTTCACGCGCGAAGACTTCCGCAAACCCCAGGTCGGAATCGCCTCCACCTGGAGCATGGTTACGCCGTGCAACATGCACATCAACGACCTTGCCGAGCACGTAAATCGAGGTGTCGACAGTGCCAGCGGCAAGGGTGTCATCTACAACACGATCACCATATCCGATGGCATATCCATGGGCACCGAGGGCATGAAGTATTCTCTGGTGTCGCGGGAAATCATTGCCGACTCGATCGAAGCAGTGTCTGGCTGTATGGGCCACGACGGTATCATCGCTATCGGAGGCTGCGACAAGAACATGCCTGGCTGCCTGATGGGGCTGGCAAGGCTGAACCGCCCTTCTCTGTTCATTTATGGCGGCACGATCCTGCCGGGCAAGAATCACACTGACATTGTCTCGGTTTTTGAAGCCGTAGGTGGTCATGCAGCCGGCAATGTCTCCGATATCGAACTGCGGCAGATTGAAGAAACTGCCATTCCGGGACCCGGCTCGTGTGGCGGCATGTATACGGCCAACACCATGGCCTCTGCAATTGAAGCACTTGGCATGAGTCTGCCAAACAGCTCGGCCCAGAATGCCGTCTCAAAAGAGAAGCAGGACGACTGCCTCAGAGCGGGTGCGGCCATCATGAATCTGATCGAACGGGACATCAAACCGTCAGATATCATGACCCGGGCAGCCTTTGAAAATGCCATCAAGGTCGTGATTGCGCTGGGCGGCTCCACCAACGCCGTGTTGCACCTGATTGCCATGGCACACACGATAGGCGTGACCATCACACTGGATGATTTCAGTAGAATTGGTAAAACCACACCGGTGCTTGCCGACCTGCGCCCCAGCGGCCAGTTCCTGATGTCCGAGCTGATCGAGATCGGTGGAATTCAGCCGTTGATGAAGCGCATGCTCGATGCCGGCATGCTGGATGGTAATTGCCTCACAGTTACGGGTAAAACGCTGGCGGAAAACCTGGCTGATGTGGCGCCCTACCCCGATGATCAGAAAATCATCTATCCCTTCGACAAGCCCATCAAGAAAGACAGCCACCTGGTGGTCATGAAGGGCAACCTGGCACCCGAAGGTGCCGTTGCCAAGATCACCGGCAAGGAAGGACTGACGTTTACCGGACGGGCACGCGTATTTCAATCGGAAGAAGACTCACTCAAGGGCATCCTTGATGGCAGCGTTGTCTCAGGTGACGTGATTGTTATTCGTTACGAAGGCCCGCGTGGCGGACCCGGCATGCGTGAAATGTTGAGCCCGACCTCTGCCATCATGGGCCGTGGCCTTGGCAAGGATGTGGCGCTGATCACGGACGGCCGATTCTCTGGCGGCAGTCATGGGTTCGTGGTGGGCCATGTCACGCCGGAAGCGTTTGCCGGTGGCCCGATCGCCATCGTCGAGGATGGCGACCAGATCACGATTGACGCAGAGACGTGCCAGATCACACTGCATATTGAAGACAGCGAAATAGAAAACAGATTGAAGAGCTGGCAGCCCCCAGCTCCTCGCTATAAGCGCGGTGTGCTGGCAAAATACGCGCGCACCGTTGCCTCGGCGTCCGAGGGCGCTGTTACTGATCGCGATATCTAAAGGGGCACCAGTATGCTGATTCGATACCAGCTGGATAAACAGCGACATCTGATACCCAGCCAGGGAGAGATTACCAGTGACTCACTGGCCGCGGCCATGTGGCTGGATCTGGTCAACCCGGATGATGATGAACGCAACCTGATCGAAAGCCTGCACAGCCAACCGCTGCCTGACACTGAAGACGTCGAGGAAATTGAGGCGTCCGCACGCTCCTATCAGGACGAAGCTGGCCTGCACGTGCACTCGCTTTTTCTGCACAAGAGCGACGAGCGCCATCGCAATACCAGCGTTGCGTTCACCCTGACAGACACACAGCTTATTACACTCAGGGAGCGCGAGATTCCTGCGTTCCGTCTGATGCGCATGCGTGGTCGGCGTCTTCGCGGACTGGCTGAAGATCCGGTAGCCATTCTGCTCAGCCTTTTCGAGATCAAAATAGATGACCTGGCCGATACACTGGAAGAGGTTTATACCCAGCTTGAGGAAACCAGCAATCTGGTACTGGAAGACAACGACACTGATATCGAGGATGCACTTGACGAGCTGGCCCGTCAGGAAGACACCAATGGCAAGGTCCGTCTCTGTCTGATGGACACCCAACGGGCGCTGAGCTTCCTGCTGCGCCGGGGCAAACTGTCAGCGGTCCACGCTGAAACCGCACGTGAGCTGCTGCGTGACATTGATTCACTGTTGCCGCATAACAGTTTTGTATTCGACAAAATCAACTTCCTGATGGACGCTGCTCAGGGGTTTATCAGCATCCAGCAGAACCAGATAATCAAGACATTCTCTATCGCCGCTGTGGTGTTTCTGCCGCCAACAGTAATTGCCAGCATCTATGGCATGAACTTCGATTTCATCCCGGAACTGCAATGGTCTATGGGTTACCCCTGGGCACTGGGCCTGATGGTGTTGTCGGGCGTCGCACCCTATGTGTTTTTTAAACTGAAAGGCTGGCTATAACGTAAGAAGCTGACGCTGTAAATAACAAAAACACAAGTGATGGGGTCATCATGAAGTCTACGTGGCACGCGCTGGTCAATCGATCCATCAATATACGGCAGGGTGAAGGCCCGTCGCTGTTTCTTTCAGCCCTGTATTATTTCCTGCTGCTCTGCGCCTATTACATTATCCGCCCCATTCGCGATGACATGGGCGCCGCTGGCGGTGTCGACAACCTGGCCTGGCTGTTTACCGGCACGCTGATTGGCATGATGCTGTTGCACCCGGTGTATACCGCCATGGTGGCGCGTTTTACCCGACGGCAGTTCATAGCGCTGGTTTATCGCTTTTTTATCGCCCAGCTGGTCATATTCTACCTGGCTTTTCAGGCGCTGGATGGCGTCAGTGAAGTCTGGGCCGGCCGTGTGTTTTTTATCTGGGCCAGCGTGTTCAATCTGTTTGTGGTGTCGGTGTTCTGGTCGCTGGTCAACGACGTATTCCGCCCCTCGCAAAGTAAACGGCTGTTCGGAGTCATAGCGGTCGGCGGCACCGCAGGTGCCCTGATGGGGTCAACAATTGCCTCAATACTGTCATCAGCACTGGGGCCGGTGACTCTGCTGCTGGTATCCGCCGCCTTGCTGGAGGTCGCTGCGCGAGTCTCACGTTATCTCAGCGACAACGAACAATCCCTTGCCATGGCTGCCATCGATGATGAAGCAGCAGGTCAGGACAAGGACATGCGGGATATCGAAAAACCCGATGCCGCCAGCCTCACGCAACAGGTCAGCGACAAACAGAGAGAAGTCATTGGTGGCGGTGTCTGGGAGGGACTGGCGCACGTACTGCGCTCCCCTTATCTGCTCGGTATTGCGCTATTGATGCTGATGTTTACCATCGTGTCGACCTACCTGTATTTCGCCCAGATCGCCATCGTCAATGAAGCCTTCGGTGATGACCGGGCTGCCCGCACACAGTTATTCGCCAATCGCGACCTGGTGGTGAACGCTATTACACTGATCGTGCAGATGTTTCTGACCGGCCGCATTCTGCGCTGGTTGGGCATTGGGGTGAGTCTGGCCCTACTGCCAGTGGTCAGTTTCGTCGGCTTCGGCATGCTCGCCGTTGCACCGGTGTTACTCGTGGTGATTACTTTCGATGTGATCAGACGCGCCGGCAACTTTGCCATACAGCGCCCGGCACGCGAGTCGCTGTACACGGTGGTATCACGCACTGACAAATACAAGGCCAAAAACTTCAACGACACCTTTGTCTATCGGGTCGGCGATCAGGTCGGTGCCTGGTCATACACCGCCATGGCATGGTTTGGCATGGGACTCACGGGTCTCGCCTTGACCATGCTGCCAGTGTCACTGTTATGGTTCTTCCTTGCGCTGTGGCTGGGCCGCAAATACAAAGACACCTATCAGAAGCAGACAGACAGTCGCTGATCAGAAGTCGATGACCCCGATCAGCGAAATATTGCTTCTTGAGCGGCGATCGCGAGTGTGGTGGTAGTAGTCGTAGAACACCTGCACACGCTTGCCACGTGCCAGCTGTCTGACAATTCCAACGGTTCCTGTCACAACAGAGCGGTCATCAATTGGAAAGGCCATATTGGTATCAAACTGATAGTCGTAGGCCAGCTCGCCAAACATGCTCCAGTCACTTCCCTCGCGGAAAGAGCGGCTGACATTAAAGCCGCTGCGCAGCAACGAGAGCCGTTCATGACGACCAAAGGGCTCGGAAGTTTGCCGCCCGATGCTGTCAGTAAACTGTTCGTAGCGATTGTCCAGCATCTGCAGACTGGTGGTCCATCGCATCACTGAGCGCTCAGGCAGAAATGGTAGTTGACTCGGGTAGAAGCGCCCGATCAGATCTGCCTGCAGATACTGACGGGTGTACTCATTGTCACGAGCGATATTCAAACGGCCGCCCGGTGTGTTTACATTGACCTCACTGTCACCCTGATACTTCAGGTGGTCGTAGCGAATGCCGGCAGACCACACTGGTCCAAACGACATGCCTGCATCGAAACGTGGTCCGAAGGACTGCCCTCGCGAACGCCCATCCGCGTACAGGATATCCGCTGTCGTTTCTTCGGCGCCCAAGCCAATACTGACAAAGGACTGTGCAGTCGGCGCATACACAATACCCAGGTCCAGACGATCACTGCGACTCTCTACCCTGCCCGGTTCATCACGGCCAGCCACTCGAACCAGCACGCGCCACATTATCAAAAATCGGAATCAGGGAATCATTCTGGGTTACCCAGGTATTGCTCCGCGAGCGCATATCATCAGCATCAGGTGCCCCTGGGCGACCCTGCGCTCCCTGATACAGACGTTGAGCCGTCTGATAGCTGACAGCACGGTTGACGATTTCGCCAAAATCACTGCCGGATGAATAAAAGGCCCTGAGGCCCGACTCACCCATGGCAGCCATCCACTGGCCTCGTTCCTGCGGAGTCGAGGCATGACTCGACATGGCAAACAGGCTGACAACACCCAGCGGCGTCGCCAGTTTAAGAAGTTTTTTTGCAAGCTGTCTCTGGACCATAACAACTACCTGTCGGAAAAAACACCAGCGCAATATGTCATCAGACAAAAATTTATGCGCACTTTTTCAGAAGCAGGCTTCCAATCGAGTAGCCAGCACCAAAGGAACACAAAACACCCAGCTCTCCAGGCAACATGTCCTGATGATGCAGGTTAAACGCTATTATCGAGCCAGCCGACGCGGTGTTTGCATAGCGATCCAGTACGATGGGCGCTTCATCGCCATCAGGCATGCGCCCAAGCAATTTTTTCGAAATCAACTGATTCATGTTGATGTTGGCCTGATGCAGCCACCAACGACGAACATCCTCAGGCTGGTAACCATGCAGGCGTAGATGCTCAGAAAGGTGCTCCGCAGCCATCGGACAGACTTCCTTGAACACTGAGCGGCCTTCCTGGTGAAAGAGTTTGTCAGCCGTAAAAGGGTCTCCGTCGTAAGCGCGTGACATATAACCAAAATTGGAACGGATGTTATTGGAATACAAGGTTTTTGCCTGTGTGCCCAGCACATCAAATTGATGCTCGCTGCTGGCGAGATCCTTGCGCTCAACGATGACCGCGGTGGCTACGTCACCGAAGATGAAGTGACTGTCACGATCACGATAGTTAACCTGCGGTGAGACCAGTTCAGGATTGATAACCAGCACTGCTCTTGCGGTACCGGCACGGACCATTTCGTAGGCACGGTGCAGCGCAAAAGTAGCCGCCGAGCAGGCGACCAGCATGTCGAAACCAAAGCCGTTTATACCCAGTTCATGCTGAACTTCGATAGCAATCGCCGGATAGGCACGCTGGGTGTAGGCGCAACTGACAACCACCGCATCAATGTCGGCGCCGGTTTTATTTGCTGCTGACATCGCCTTGCGCGCGGCATGCAGGGCGATCTCCGCCTGGTGACTGAGCTCGCCGTCAGCGCGTTCCTCTATCCTGGGACGCATGCGATCGATATCGAGAATCCCGTCCTTGATGTAGACGTAGCGTTGCTTGATACCGCTGGCTTTCTCGATGAAGTCAGCATCCGATTTCATCACCGGTTTGACATCACCTGCTTCGATGCCAGCGGCATGCTCCTGGTTGAACTTGTCAGCATAGGCGTTCAGTGCCTCGACCAGTTCATGATTGGTTACTACGTGCTCGGGTGTCCATAGACCTACACCACTGATCACGACCTGCTCACTTGAGTTAAGCAAACGCATCAAGCTATTCCTTTGTATCTGTTTGGCAAAATTGAATCAGTCGGTGATCGCTGCATAGGTCAGTGCCTTGAAAGTGGCACGCAGAGGAACACGGACATTCATATGCTGGATCATTACAATACCGATCAGGTCTTCGACAGGGTCGATCCAGAAAATGGTACCTGCGGCACCACCCCAGTAATATTCACCATCCGAACCAACACCACCAGCAGCTGTCTGGTCCTCCACAACCGCAAACCCAAGACCGAAGCCAGTACCATCTACGAAACCCGGCAATGTCTGCGGGTCATGTGCACCCTGATCACCAAAAATGCCTGGCAGATGGTTTTGTGTCATGTACTCCAGGGTCTTGTTGCCTATGATGCGCGCACCATCGAGCTCACCGCCGTTAAGTACCATCTGGGCGAAACGCATGTAATCTTCTGCAGTCGACAGCAGACCGCCACCACCTGATTCAAAGGTCATGCGGTTTACAAAATTGCTGTTGGCGGGATTGTCGGCGATTTCCAACTGACCAGATTGCGGATTGTAACTATGGTTGGTACCAAAGCGGTTCAGCTTATCCTGTGGCACCTGGAAAAAGGTGTCCTGCATCTGCAGCGGTTCAAAGATACGGGTCTCAAAGAACTCGCCCAGTGTCATGCCTGACACCGCTTCGACAAGCGCACCCAGAACGTCAGTCGACACGCTGTAATGGAAGCGCGTGCCGGGCTGATACTGCAATGGTATCTGTCCCAGTCGCTCAATAAAGGTATCCAGGTCGGGCGAAGCCATGACGTTGGCTTCTCGATACTGGCGGTCAACCATGGTATCGCCAAACACCCCGTAAGTCAGACCTGAGGTGTGGGTCATCAGCATCTGTACGGTCATCGGACGTTGCGGTGCCACCAGGGCGCCGCCTGGTCCCGCCACGCGAACATTGCGGAAGGCCGGCAGGTATTTCTCCACCGGGTCGGTAAGCAGCAGTTTGCCTTCCTCGTACAACATCATCACGGCCAGCGTGGTGATCGGTTTGGTCATTGAGTAAATACGGAATATGCTGTCCTGCTCAACATCCTGACCGGTCTGCTGATTGATGTCGCCATAGGCATCGAAGTGGACGATTTCCCCGTGACGGGCAATCATGCTGACGACGCCCACCAGCTCTCCATCGTCCACATATTGATTCAAAACCGGTGCGATACGCTCCAGGCGCTCTGAAGACATACCGACCGATTCAGGAGAACCGTAAGAGAGATTGTCTGCTGCTGCTGCGGAAACCAGCGCCAGGGCTGCGCCCAGAAATGCTGCAGCCCTCAGAACCTGTCGGCCCGAGAATGTCGTCAATTGCATACCCCACCCCTATTCTATTGTGATTCTTGTACGTCGTTTTTTGATTTTTTATGAACAGGTTCAGATGATAACTCAGCCCCCCAGATATTGTAATACTCTGCTGTAAACCGGCAGTCCCCACGCCAGACAGGACGGACTGCTGCAACACTGGGACTTAGGGAGTCGTAGCCGGCAGAACAGAAGCAAAAATACTCGTTGACATTCCAGAAACCTGCTGTAGACTGCGCGATAAGCCAGAATACCGGCTATATTTATGTCTGCAATACGAAGTGCCGCAATCAGTCCCTCGTTCTGTATCTCATATTTGTAATCGTATTTGAGCTTCGTGCTTCTAAGCTTGATGCTTTAGGTGCGTTTATCCACTTTGACGCCGGGCGTGACCGCCAATGTCGTGCAAAGTGTTATTAATACCTATTTATACCGCTGCAACGTTTGCAGCAACAAGGAAATTCAGTATGTCTACAGTTACCGGCCAGGTGAAATTTTTCAACGAAACCAAAGGTTTTGGCTTCATTCAGCAGGACAATGGTCCTGATGTCTTCGTTCACTACAGCGCCATCAAATCAGACGGCTTCAAGACTCTGGCAGAAGGTCAGCGTGTTGAGTTCACAGTTTCGCAAGGCGCCAAAGGCCTGCAGGCTGAGAACGTCGTCGGCCTGTAAGGCATACGCACAGCTTAAGCAGTTCATTTAGGGGCCAGCCCCTGACAAAAAGGCCCGGATCTTGCGATCCGGGCCTTTTTCGTTTCAATCACGCCTTCGCGGCGAACATCAGAAGCGTGGCTGCCAGTCTACTGACATCCAGAACTGACGTCCCCATGGCGCATGCAGACGACTTTCGAAGCCACCCAGGATCGGCAGCAGTTGCGGCTGCTTGTCGAACAGGTTGCTGACACCCACACTCAGGCTGATGTCGCTGTCGAAATAATCATCGAACAGGTAGGTGTACTGAGCGTTCACCGTATCCCAGGCGTCGACCTTGCCATCAGCGGGTGGCGGTGTACCAGTCAGAAGGTTATTGACGTTATCATCAAAGATCACTTCGTCCTGATAGTTGTAAGTTACAGAGGCGTTATGATTCTCGCGCATCCAACCTACCCGCAACTGTGACTTAAGCTCCGGCACAGGTGCCACAATGCCAGTGCGAGCATTCTGGAAGCCCAGCGCGTCAACGACATCGCCGCCATCCTCATACTCGTACTTGGTGTTGTACGTGGCGCTCAGCGTAGCAGAGAAGTTACCCAGGCTTGTGTCAAACGAGTAGTTGGCGCGCGCATCAAACAGATCCACCCACACGGTGCTGACGTTCTGCGCCTGGCTTACGACACGGGAAACACGCTGGCTGCCAGCTTCACGGGTCACACTGGCTTTTGGCGTGCCGCCGGCCGCGATCCAGGCATTGGCTGCCTGACGAGTGGCCGAACCCGGGGTCGGATCGTAGCTTCCAGGAGTAGAACCAATCGCTGCCAGCATTTCTTCAAACTCGATGGCCACGATATCCAGTGTACCCAGGGTACGGATACGGTCAGTGTATTCAATGGACTGGTAGTCCAGGCTCAGACTCAGGTCATCCAGTGGCTCCCATGTAAAGCCCACGTTCCAGATGTCGGACGTTTCCGGCTTCAGGTTCGGGTTGCCTGACGAACAGGTTGCGCCGCCATTGAGTACACCACCGGTGATCGGGTCGGCACCAAAGAAGATCTCACCACAGTTCTCGTTTGGATCAAACGGACGCGCGTTGGCAGGTGTAGGTGCCAGGAAGCTTTCACCCACAGAGGCCCGGAATGCCAGGCTGGGCAATGCTTCCCAACGCAGAGCCACTTTCGGCGTAGTCGTTTCCAGACCAAAGGTGGTGAAGTTTTCATGACGCACCGCAATCTGGGCATCCAGCGTTTCCAGAATTGGCACTTCGAATTCCAGATAGGCTGCCTGTACACGGCTGCCGTAGTTGCGTGATGTCGGCGGCGTATCAATGATACTGCTGTTGTAGTCGATACCGGCTGCAGACAGTGGATTGGCGTAGTTCCACTCCTGAATGTCACGCATCTGGTAGCCAACCGCCATCTGTGCCATACCTGCTGGCAGCTCATACAGGTCACCTGTAGCGTTGACTTCAAACACGGTCAGTTCCTGTTCCGAGGTACGGAAGGGCACTGTTGGTGCAATCCAGTCAACCAGCTCCTGGCTGTTACCGGTAACGCTGGCATTGTAGAACGGCGACCGTGGGTCAGCAGAACCGAAAGGGTTGAACCATTCATTACCACCGGGACCACCCTGACCGATCAATGCATTGGCCAGGTTAGGCATGTTGATCATGCGGGCCGTGTAATCACGATGCGTGTGCTGGAACGAGTACGACGTGTTTGCAGTCCAGGTGTCGGTTACATCAAAACGTGCACCGACCTTGTAACGCTGAATCTTGTCTTCGTAGGTCTGCTTCCGGGCTCCAGTTGCTTCATCAGCATAGGATGGCAGTGTGCCTGCGGCGGCAAACGGACGCCACAGGAAAGGACCAACATCGACATTGAACGGGTTAGCCGGATGGGCGGCAGGAACAACCAGCGCTTCACGGTTGTTGGCATTCAACTGATAGGACAGTGTGTTGTGGTTTTCGCTCTCGCGGCTGGCCAGTGACATTTGCGCTTCCAGCTGCACGCGCTGGTTCAGCTGATAGGTCAGGTTCTGAAACAGGTTGGCTTCAGTCTTGCCTTCGGCCAGCGGCCATTGCTGCGAATAGTTAAAATAGCAGTTGCTGCCGCGACGGATGCCACTGGGATTGTTATCAGCCTGACCGAAATCTGTCACTGCATTGAAGGTACCGCAGCTGGGGTCAACCAGGTTGGAACCAACCTGGTTGCCACCATGGACGCGGCCAGGGTCAGCAGTGGCGCCCTGCAGTTCCCGCCACACACCTGGGTTACCTGAGGTCGCCCAACCATAGTCAGCGCGCAGTGTGCGCGGACGTTCGAAGGTCATCAACGGTGTGGTGTGTGCGTAGTCAGCAGCGACCACCCAGTTGATACCGTTACGGAAGTTGCGGCCAAACAGGATGCCAATCTTGTTGTCTTCGAAGGCGCCGGGATCGTCGCGCTGGTGATAGACGCGCGTACGCAGACCGTCAAAATCTTTGACAGGAATCAGGTTGACCACACCGGCTACCGCGTCGGAGCCGTAAAGTGCGGAACCACCGTCCAGAACGACTTCCAGACGATCAATGGCAATCTCCGGCAGCAGTGTGTTGATACCGGCATCAACGGAACGGGTGCCGTCCATCAATGTCAGCGTGCTGTTTTCACCCAGACCACGCAGGTTGAACGTGGTACCCACACTCGACTGAGTACCGCTGTTGCCGGCATTAACGTTGGCAACAGTGTTGGTGTTTTGGGTGTACGTCAGGTCACGGATATAGTTACCCATGTTTGGAGCGCCAGACTCGAGAATATCTGCCTGGCTGACAGTGTCTACCGGGTTGTTCTGGGCAAAGGCACTGTTGCGGATAAAGGAACCGGTAACGATTACTTCTTCGATTTCAGCGGGTTCTTCCTGCTGGGCGACCGCCATGGCTGGCAGCGTCAAAGTCCCCGCCAGGCAGGCGTGTATGAGATATCTCAACGATTGAGTTTTACGGTGACTAGTCATTACTTTGTATCACTCCGTTTATAATTTTAATTAGTACTTCAGTGTGGCTCTTGATGGCCGCAAAGCAGACGAGTAGCGACAAACGTCCGCTTTCGCACCGCTGGACTATACTTAAGTAATCAGAACTTGGGCGCTCTGGTAAAAAAAATCACAATTGCTGTTACAACTCAGATACAAATGAACATGATTCTTTCTGGCCGACAGAACGCTCGCCCTATCTCAGCTGACCCCTGAATTTCGGGCACCCTGAACAACAGCCGGATGGGCTGCACAGGGGTCGCCTGGAGGATTTGTGACACCTTGTGTCACAAATTGGAAAGGTCGTCAGAACCAGTTATCCCGCATATCCAGACAGGTACTGTCGAGGGATGCCAGAGTGTCAAGCCATGGGCCAGTTCGCGTCAGCTCCCATCGAAAGAAGTACTGACCAGCCTGCAGTTTGCCAAGATAAAAGTCATCCGGCTGCCCTGCCAGTTTGTGACGCTGGGCCACCAGCATCTGTTCCAGCCATATCCACGCTACAACGATGTGCCCCATGGTCTCCAGATACAAGGAAGCATTCGCCAGCGTCAATTCCAGAAAACCCGCACCGTGCAGTTGACCGGTCACATCCAGTAGTCGATAGAGGGCAGCATCCAGCTCAGCCGCGTATTCAGCGAGTTCCGGCTGAGCGGCGGCCTGTTGACTGCTCTGCAGTATCAGTTGGGTCAACAATTGAAGTGCCGCCCCATTTTGCATGACCACCTTGCGGCTCAGCAGATCCAGCGCCTGAATTCCATGGGTGCCTTCATGGATGGGATTGAGCCGGTTGTCACGATAAAACTGCTCGACGTTGTAATCGCGCGTGTAACCGTAGCCACCGTGAACCTGAATAGCGAGATTATTGGCTTCCAGACACCACTGGGACGGCCAGCTTTTGGCAATCGGGGTCAGAATATCCAGCAACAGTGTGTGCTGATCGCGCTCCTCATCCAGAGCTTCTCGCTCCAGATCCACCAGCCGGGCGCAATACAGGTTGAGCGCGAGTCCGCCCTCCACGTAGGCCTTCTGTGCCAGCAGCATGCGCCGCACATCTGCATGATCGATCAGTCGAACAGGCTCTTTAGACGGATCCTTATTGGTCACCGAGCGACCCTGACGGCGCTCACGCGCGTAGTCGAGTGCGTGCAGGTAACCCGTGTAGCCCAGCGCTGCAGCCCCCAGGCCGACACCAATGCGGGCTTCATTCATCATGTGAAACATGTACACCAGGCCTTTATTCTCCTGGCCAACCAGATAGGCTACTGCCCCGGCTTTGCCCTTCGGCTGGAATTTCCCCTCGCCAAAGTTAAGCAATGTGTTAGTCGTGCCACGGTAGCCCATTTTATGATTCAATCCTGCAAGCACTACATCATTGCGCTCGCCCAGAGAGCCATCGGCATTGACCAGCTGACGCGGCACAATAAACAGGGAGATACCCTTGACGCCTGCCGGCGCCCCTGGAGTTCTTGCCAGCACCAGATGCACGATATTTTCGGACAGGGAATGCTCTCCGCCAGAAATCCACATCTTGTTGCCCGTCAATCGATAACTGCCGTCTTCCTGTGGCTCAGCCAGGCAGCGCACATCCGCGAGTGATGATCCTGCCTGCGGTTCGGACAGACACATCGTGCCGAAAAAACGACCTTCCATCATGGGTTTTACCCAGGTATCTATCTGCTCACGGCTGCCATGCGCCAACAGCAGGTTGGCATTACCGATGGTCAGAAAAGGATAGGCTGCCGTGCCGACGTTGGCCGCGAGAAACCAGGCAAAACAGGCTTTTTCAACCACCGTTGGCAATTGCATTCCGCCCAGCTCATAGTCCTGCCCGGCTGCAACCAGACCCGCCTCTCCAAACGCATCAAGTGCCACCTTTACTTCTGGAATCATGTGCACACGTTCGCCATCAAACCAGGGCTCGTTACTGTCATTGAGTTTGTTGTGATTAGCGAAGCGCTCGCCTGCCATCTGCTCACTCAAATCCAGAACGGCATCAAATGTCTCTCGATTATGATCCTGATATCGGGGCAGCCCGGTCAGCTTTTCGGCATCAAGCCACTCATACAGCATAAATTCAATGTCACGTCGGTTGAGTATCAGAGAGGACATAATGATCAGTACTACCTCTTGTCAGAACGGGTCTTGTTTTTGGCGGCTGAAACAGCGGAGCCGTCATTATCCGGCAATGAGCTGGCGATGGAGACTGTCAGGCGGTATATGGTGTAGCGAATCAGCTTATCGGAATCTTCAGAGGTACTCAGCCTGGATTTACCAGAGCGTGTCTGCATGATGACACCGTGCAGTGCGCCCTGCAGGTAAAAAGCGGTTTGCAGGGGATCATCAATCCGTTGCCTGCTGAGGGTTCCGTCTTCCAGACCATTGACCAGGGCCTGCACCATGCATTGATTTATATGCTCACGGCAAACATCCATGTCTGCGGCCTGGGGGTCTGGTTGATCAGGCTCTGGCAATGTTGAAACACTGGTCAGCACGTCAAAATACTCTGGGGATTCACAGGAGAACAGATAATAGGCCTCCCCTATCGCCATGATCTGACCAACCCCTGAATCGCTGCTGGCAAGTGCGTGCTCGAAACGAAGTCGCAGTGCCGTCCCGGCGCGCAGCACGATACCACGCCAGATGGCCAGTTTGTCGGCAAAATAGACATACAGCAAGGCTCTGCTCAAGGCCGCGGCCCTGGCAATATCATCCATGGTTGTCTGCTCAACACCCTTTTTGAAAAAAACCTCTTCGGCTGCGTCCAGAATATCGTTGTGCCGGCGCAGCCGGTCTCGCTCACGCCGTTTGGCTGCGGCGCTCTGGGGCTCCGCAGATTCGGAAACTGACATGGTCATCTTATCCTCAATAATCCTTTCTTTGACATATTGACATTATGTCAATAACTGACAAACTGTCAATGCAACCACAAGCCAGTGTCCGATCTGGTTGTAAGCAAACCATTATCAAGCAATCGTCGGGGCGCAAATTGTCTGCAGCCCGACCCAGAGGTGACTTGAATGCGTCATTCTACCTTGCCCCCCCGGCAACAGCGATGTCTGCCAGTAATTGTCGGAGTCAAAGCTTTTATGTTTACAGTCCTGATGCTGCTGGTGGCATGCGGCGACAGCAGCGAAATCGAAACTCAGGCGACAGTGGCGGATCGTGTCAGCGTGCGTGCAGCTGCCGTGCAAACTGTTGAGTCTTTCCCTGAATATTATTTCGCGGGCACAACACGAGTCAGACAACGGGCCACATTAAGCTTTCAGCTTAGTGGCACGCTGGCAGAGCGCCATGTGGAGATTGGAGATCAGGTTATCGAGGGGCAGAAACTGGCAAGACTTCACAACCCTCAACTGGCACCGGCGCGTGACGCTGCGCAGGCGCGCCTGGCTCAGCTTACCAGCGACCTCTCTCAAGCCAGGCGGGAGCTGCAACGCATCGACGCGCTGCACAGTCGGGGTGTCGTGGCGGTTCAGGATCTGGAACAGCAGCAGGCCCGCCTCGATAGCCTGCAGGCAGCCATCGACAATGCCAATGCCGATCTGTCACAGGCAGAGGATCTGCTGATGGAGACTGAACTTAAGGCACCGTTTGCTGGCACCATCGAAAACGTGCTGCTTGAACCGGGCGAGTATCTGCAGCCGGGACAGGCCGTGATGCGAATGTCCTCTGATGATGGTCTCGAAGTGGAGGTCAATCTCCCCCCGCACCTGATTGGCGATTTACACATCGGGCAGACGGTGGATGTCCGCCGCAGCCTGGACGGGCGCGCTCTTTCTGGCCAGGTGCTGGAACTTGGGCAAAGCAATACTCGCAGTTCGCTGTACCCTCTTGTCGTGTCACTGGATGATCAGTATCTGCAGACCGGCGAGGCAGTGGAAGTCAGCATCATCCAGCCGCAGGACAATGCGCTGGCTTTGCCGATTACTGCCATCATGCGTTCGGCGGGAGGCCTGTCTGTATTCCGTCTGACAAACGGTCGGGCACAACGCGTGCCCGTTGCTGTCAGCCAGATCCAGGGTGAGCTGGCCATACTGGCATCGACACCTGACACAGGAACACTGGCAGCGGGTGATGCGGTTGTCTATGCAGGACTGACACGCCTGACTGACGGGGATCTGGTCGAGGTGCTACCATGAGCAAGTTTGTGCTGGAACGGCCACGTCTGGTCATGTTGATAATGGTCATGCTTTGCCTCAGTGGTCTGGCATCCTATGGCAGCATGGCACGCCAGGAAGACCCGCAATTCCCGTCCCGCAATGGGCTGATTACTGTGGACTATCCAGGCGCTACCGCTGATGCCATCGAGCGATTGCTGCTGGAACCACTGGAAGACGAGCTGGCGCAGGTTGAGGAGATTCAGGAGTTCACGGCCACTGCCCGCACGGGCGTTGCCCTTGTCTCTATCAGTCTGCAGGAGACGATCTATGACACAGATCCAGCCTGGGACCGGGTCAGACAGGCCATGGATCGGGCACAGAGAGAGTTTCCCGCTGGCACTGGCAGCCCGGAACTCGACGACAGACTTACGGGTCTGCCAGCGGTAGTGCTGGCCATTGCCGGTTCGCCCTCGATCGTAGAATTGAGTCTCGCCGCCGAGCGGCTGAAACGGGGCCTTGCCGGCCTGCCCGGTCTGTCACGCATAGAAATCGAAGGTGATGTTGATGAACAGATTACAATTGCTGTTCATGATGCAGAGTTGCTTCGGCTGGGGCTGACACCAGCCTCGATAGCGGGGCTTCTGAGCCAGCGCAATGAACTTGTGCCCGGTGGTTTTCTTGTCGCCGGTCAGCAGCGTGTGGCACTTCGCAGCAATACGGAGTTTGAGTCAGTAGACGCGCTTCGCCACACTCAGGTCATGCTGGCTGACGGTGAAACACTGCCACTGGGCAGCATTGCCGACATCTGGCGCGGTCCTGTCGAGCCCGCGCAACCCGCCACCTATCAGGATGGCGAACGTGTAGTGACCGTCAATATCTATCCCCGCACCAACAGTATCGACGCGATCAATTTCGGCAATGCGGTCCGGGAACGAGTGGCTGGATTACGCGAGCAGTTTGCGCCTCTGCAGATCAGCGAAATGTTTTTCCAGCCAGATCAGGTTGCCGAGCGCCTGAATGATCTGCAGCAAAGCCTGTTAGTCAGCATGCTCATCATTACCGGTGTGGTATTTCTGGGCATGGGATGGCGCATGGGGCTGCTGGTAGCAACCATGCTGCCAATGGTCACTCTGATCAGTCTGGGCATCTACAATCTGGGCAATGGCGTTCTGCACCAGATTGCTGTGATTGGTATGGTCATTTCCCTGGGCATACTTATCGACAATGCGATTGTCATCGTAGAAAACATTCAGGCGCGTCTGAACAACGGCGAAACACGAGAGCAGGCGATGCGCCAGGCGGTATCCGAGCTTGCCGGTCCCCTGGGTGCATCAACAGGGACAACCCTGGCTGCCTTCACCCCGCTGCTACTGTCCAGTGGTGGCACTGCAGACTTCACACGCGGTATCCCCGTCATGATCATGCTGACACTCAGCGTAAGCTACCTGCTGGCGATAAGTGTGACTCCATTACTGGCGGGCTGGTTCCTCAAACCAGCGCATACCCAGCGCAGCCGCTGGTTCGAGACACTGGGCAAGGGACTCGGTCAGCTTAGCGAGCGAGCGCCACGTCGCATTATCATTGCCGGACTGCTGCTTGTCACCGGCAGCTTCATGACTATTTCACTGATCAATGTCCAGTTCTTCCCGAATGCAGACAGACCACAGGTGGTTGTTGAGATGTTCCTGCCAGAGGGTACGGACCAGGCCCATACTGACCAGGAGTCGGCGGCCGTCGAACGTCTGATCCGGGAGCAGGATAATGTCACCAGTGTGCATCGATTTGTCGGTTTCACCGGGCCAGGTTTTTATTACAACCTGCCCAATGCCACCCGCGCTCCGAATCGCGCCCGACTGGTAGTAAATATGACCTCGCTGTCAGCTACCGAACCACTGATTGAATGGCTGCGCGGCGACCTGGCAGCCAGACTACCCCAGATGGACCTGGTTGCAGGGACACTGGCACAGGGACCACCCAGAGCGGCACCTGTGGAAGTGCGCGTTTATCATGGTGATGACTCAGCGCGTCTGGCCGCCGCCGAGCAGGTATTCCGCATGATAAAACAGGCACCAGGCGCAGCCGACGTTCGCCATGATATTGACCTGGGGACCCCGGTCATCAATTTCACAACTGATGACGCCAGTGCCCAGCGTTTTGGCGCTGATCGCAATGATGTTGCCACCGCATTGATTGGTCGCAGCTTTGGTATTACTGCGAGCCAGTATCGTCAGGAGTTGGACCCCATCGCTATCGTTCTGCGTTCGAGCGAGGGGGTGCGCTCCAGTGTACCGCAGATCATGTCCAGTTATGTCTATGGCTCCAGCGGGGAACCCATGCCTCTTGGCATGATTGCGGAACCAAGGGCCGAGTGGCAGGCCGCCGCGATTCAGCATCGCAATGGCGCCAGGTACTACAGTGTGACATCGGGCCTACAGGCCGATTACAGTTTCAGTCAGATTCTTGAGTCATTAAACCAGCAGCTTGCGGAATCGCCACTGCCAGCTGGCACCCGACTTGAATACGGAGGTGACGCTGAAAGTTCTGGTGAGGCCAATCAGGCAATTCTCAACACAGCTCCGGTCGGTATCCTGCTGCTGTTGTTTTTCCTGGTAATGCAGTTCAACTCCTACCGGCGCGTCGCCATTGTTCTGTTGACCGTGCCACTGGCAGCAGCCGGCATCTTCCCCGGTCTGGTCCTCAGCAATTCACCGTTTGGTTTTCAACCCTTGCTGGGCATCATTGCCCTGGTCGGCATTGTTGTAAACAATGCCATCGTGCTGATTGATGCCATTGATCAGCGCCTCAAACAGGGTATAGACATAAACCGCTCTGTGAATGAAGCCGTGACACGTCGCACACGTCCGATACTGTTGACAACCGCCACCACAGTGACTGGACTGCTGCCACTGGCTCTGTCCTCTTCAACATTGTGGCCGCCAATGGCCTGGGCGATCATTTCCGGTTTGCTGGCATCGACCGTGCTGACGCTACTGGTGATTCCGGCAGTCTGTAGAATGGTATTGAGGCCACCTGCTGTGCCCGCTTGACGTAAGCAGGTCGGAGGAAAACAGGTTCAAATAGCGGGAAACGTCATGGGCAGCGGGCAGCTCAATATCAACAAGAAACTGTGCTGCCCGCTGAGACCCGAGTGGATTATCGCTGATCCGGCAGCTTATAACCGTCAGACTCAAGTTGTGCGCGCACAACCTTCTTGTCCATCTTGCCAGTAGCGGTCAGCGGAATGCTGTCAACAAACAGGACATCGTCAGGCAGCTGCCATTTGGCAAACTTCTGCTCGCAGTGGGCAAGCACCTGTTCTGCAGTCACATCGGCATCGGGCTTCTTGATCACCAGAGCCACCGGCCGCTCATCCCATTTCGGATGCGGATGCGCGACGACACAGGCCTGGGCAACACCGGCCATACCCGCGATATGGTTTTCAAGATCCACTGAGGAAATCCACTCACCACCCGACTTGATCAGATCTTTGGAACGGTCGGTAATGATGATATAGCCTTCCGGGTCGATCTTGGCGACATCGCCCGTTATCAGCCAGCCATCGTGGAACTTGTCTGGCTGAGGATTGTTGAAATACTCAGAGCATATCCACGGACCACGTATCAGCAATTCACCAAATGCCTTACCGTCGTGTGGCAAAGCATTCCACTTGTCGTCAAAAATCTCGATCTCCAGCCCGGGAATCGGCAGGCCGGCTTTGGCCTGATTGGCAGCTCGCTCAGCATCGGACATCTCCAGATGCTTCCGCTTGCCGGTTCGGCGGCTGATGGTTGCCAGGGGGCTTGTCTCTGTCATGCCCCAACCCTGCACCATCTCAACGCCCAGCTCATTCCAGAACCATTCAATCAATGACGGCGGTGGCGCCGAGCCGCCACAGGTCAGGCGAGTCAGCGTCTTGAATTCATATTTGCCGGGATTGGCTTCCATCAGACCTTTGATGCCCTGCCAGATGGTCGGCACACCGGCAGAAATGGTGACATCGCAGTCCCGAATCAGCCGCGCCAGATGATCTGGAACCATGAAACGATGCGGGTAGACCTGTTTCATGCCCAGCATTGTGGCAACCCAGGGCAGACCCCAGGCGTTGGCGTGGAAAAGCGGCACAATGCCCAGCAGTGTATCCGTGGCTGACAGCCCCATGACGTCTGTCATGGCTATGGAGATAGTGTGGAGATAGTTGGCCCGGTGGGTGTACATCACGCCCTTTGGTTTGCCGGTCGTGCCGCTGGTGTAACAAAGCCCCATCGGTGAGTTTTCATCAATCTCCGGCCATTCATAGCGGGTTGGCCTGTCTTTGATGAACTCCTCATAGTCGACCGCATTGGGCAGCGAGGTAGACCAGTTTTCAAAGCCCGGTTCAGCGGCTACAACAATTTTTTCAACGCTCGGCATCTTGCCTTCAAGCTTTTCAAGCAAAGGCAGGATGTCCGCATCCACCACAATAACTTTATCCTGGGCATGAGTGATGATGTACTCAAGGTCCACTGGTGAAAGGCGGATATTCAGGGTGTGAACCACTGCCCCCATACACGCGATGGCGTGATAGCACTCAAGATGTCTGGCGCCATTCCACATGAAAGTGGCAACGCGATCCCCAATCTGGACACCGGCATCATTCAGGGCATGCGCGAGCTGGTGCGCGCGATTACGGGTTTCCAGCATGGTCTGGCTGCGAACGCCAGTTTCGGTGGCCGTCTGCACCTCCACCTCGGGTTGCAGCATGGC
>Ga0208316_1000573_pt1 | contig 29373 bp, 16 predicted proteins | sample MalvireepMed_231_FD_184240 | JGI IMG/M metagenome (GOLD analysis project Ga0208316, IMG submission 184240) | Marine viral communities from the Global Malaspina Expedition - Malaspina viral metaG DeepMed_231 (SPAdes) (version 2) | ecosystem: Environmental > Aquatic > Marine > Oceanic | place... | reverse complement strand
AAGCCAGCCGTTGGGCGGAGTTCATCCAGGCCAGGTGACACGTCACCAAAAACAGGCCGTATATATGCGAGCACCCAACATTTACCACAACGTTGAAGTTGCAAAACGGGAGGGGACCATATATGCGCCTTTGGCGCAAGTCGCCGGCAGCCGTGACAAGTTGGCTGCAATGTAAGAACACGCGTCAGAGTTTGAGGGGGATTGACCAGGAATGTTGGAGGCCATGGATGGCCGGAAACAAGCCCACACGGACGTGCTCGTGGCGGTTCCTGGTCAACCCCCCTCGAGCTCTGACAGAAGCGGGCTTGCTTTGCGGCCCCCTTGCGCCAAAGGCGCAAGCTACGACCGAAGGCGCTTTACGACCAAATTACTGCGGTAGTGACAAGCAGGCGCAGGGTTTGTTGCCCCCGTGTCAGGGGGTGTCGAAGGCCATGGATGGCCGGAAACAAGCCCACACGGACGTGCTCGTGGCGTCCCCCTGACACGGGGGCAACAGAGCCTGTAAAGCCTGCTTGTTACTAGCGCTCCCCTTGCGCCAAAGGCGCAAGCGGCAGCGCACGAGGCGTGCCGGAGGCACGCGCTACTTGTTTTTGCGGTTTTCGATGAGGTCGTCGACGACGGATGGATCGGCGAGGGTTGAGGTGTCACCCAGGCTGTCAAACTCGTTGGCGGCGATCTTACGCAGAATGCGACGCATGATCTTGCCGGAACGGGTTTTTGGCATGCCGCTGGTCCAATGGATCAGATCCGGCGTGGCGATTGGGCTGAGCTCGGAGCGCACCCAATTACGCACTTCCTTGGTCAACTCGTCGGTCACTTCCACACCCTCAACCGGCGTCACGTAAACGTAGATACCCTGCCCTTTCAGATCGTGCGGATAACCGACGACAGCGGCTTCGGCAATCGCCTTGTGAGCAACCAGCGCGCTTTCAATTTCAGCAGTACCGAGACGGTGTCCGGAAACGTTCAGGACATCGTCCACACGACCGGTGATCCAGTAATAGCCATCGCTGTCACGACGCGCGCCGTCACCGGTAAAGTACACGTTTTTGTAGGTCGAGAAGTACGTTTGCTCAAAGCGTTCGTGGTCTCCCCACAACGTACGCATCTGACCCGGCCACGAGTCTTCAATAATTAACCCACCTTCGGCTTCGCCTTCCAGCTTATTGCCTTCGTTATCCACCAACGCCGGTTTCACCCCGAAGAACGGACGTGTTGCCGAGCCCGGCTTCAGATCCGTCGCACCCGGCAGTGGCGTGATCATGATGCCACCGGTTTCGGTCTGCCACCACGTATCCATGATTGGGCACTTACCGTTACCAATGCGCTGGTGATACCATTCCCAGGCTTCCGGGTTGATCGGCTCACCCACACTGCCCATGATGCGCAAGCTGTCACGGCTCGAGGTTTTCGCCGCTTCATCGCCTTTTGCCATCAGCGCACGAATCGCCGTTGGTGCGGTGTATAAAATGGTGACTTTGTGCTTATCAACGATTTCGCCGATACGGCCAACGCCCGGATAAGTCGGTACCCCTTCAAACATCACCGTAGTTGCACCGTTTGCAAACGGGCCATAAACGATATACGAGTGACCGGTAATCCAGCCGACGTCTGCGGCACACCAGTAAATATCTTCATCGTGGCAGTCAAACACGTACTCGTGTGTCATCGATGCATACACCATATAACCGCCGGTGGTGTGCACCACACCTTTCGGCTTGCCGGTTGAACCCGAGGTATACAGAATAAACAGCGGATCTTCGGCATCCATGACTTCAGCCTGACATTCGCTGCTGACGTCAGCAACCAGTTCGTGCCACCAGACATCGCGGCCTTCGGTCCAGCTCACCTGACCTTCGGTCACTTGTGCCACAATGACGTGCTCTAACGTCGGACAGGCGTCATCATCCAGCGCAGCATCGACGTTTTTCTTCAACCCAATGGTGTTGCCACCGCGGCGACCTTCGTCGGCGGTAATAATGGCTTTGGCACCGCAGTCATTGATGCGGTCGGCAATCGCGTTCGGCGAGAAGCCACCGAAGATCACCGAGTGCACAGCACCGATGCGCGCACAGGCGAGCATCGCATAGGCGGCTTCAGGCACCATCGGCATGTAAATTGCCACACGGTCACCTTTGCCAATACCTAATTTTTTCAGGCCATTAGCAAAACGGGATACCTCTTTATGTAACTCGCGATACGTGATGTGTTTGTCTACACTCGGGTCGTCACCTTCCCAGATAATTGCGGTTTTGTCCGCTTTATCCGCGAGGTGGCGGTCGACACAGTTGTAACAAGCGTTTAAGGTACCGTCCTCAAACCATTTGATATTGACGTTACCCGGTTCAAAGGTCGTATTTTTGACCTTAGTGTAAGGAGTGAACCAAGTGATGCGTTTACCTTGTTCACGCCAAAACCCTTCCGGGTCGTCGACGGACTGTTGGTATAGTTCTAAGTATTTGTCGTTATCAAGTTTTGCAGTTTGCTTAATGTGATCCGGCACTTTATAGAGTTGCGACATTACCACTTCCTCCTTATTCGCATGATGCATCTTTTGTACGTAATACCTGGGCTGAACACTATTAGACCATAGTCTAGATTGCGAAAATTTGAACAATTAACGAGAATTAATGGCGTTTATAAAGCTTATCTTAAGCACTAAAAACTTGGCTGACACGGGAGAACACACGATGGCTTCAAGTTCGAACAAGAACAAATTCTTACTTACGGCTGCGGCAGCAGCAGTGATGGGCGTCACCAGCTTCGGCGCTCAGGCGCAGGACTCAGAGTTCACGTTTGGTGGTTTCGTTAAACTCGACATGATGGTATCGGATTATGCCGACGGTGCGGCACCGGACAGTGGTAGCATTGCTCGCCAGCAGTACATTCCCAGCCTGACGCCGGTCGGTGGCGACGGCGATGACATGGCAACTGATTTTCACGCACGTCAGTCACGCTTCTTTATTACCAACAAAACCGAACTGGATAACGGTGAAACCCTGACCGGCCATATCGAAATGGACTTTATGCTGACGCCGGACGGCGACCAGCGTATTTCTAACTCCTACAACCCGCGTTTGCGCCATGCGTTCATCAAATACGGTAACTGGACCTTTGGTCAAACCTGGTCAAACTTCCAGGATTTGAACATTCTGGCAGAATCGGTCGATTTTATCGGTATCACTGATGGTATCGTGTTTAACCGTCAAGCGCAGATCCGTTACACCTCCGGTGGCTTTAGTGCGTCTCTTGAAAACCCGGAAACGACAGTGACCGACGAAAGCGGCAGCCGTATCGTATCCAGCGACGGTTTGATGCCGGACGTCACCTTTAAGTACACCGGTAAAGCAGACAACCTGGTATGGCAGGCATCCGCGTTATTGCGCCAGTTAACTTATGATGTGGCACAAAGCGGCGACGATGAAACGGCTTTTGGTTACGGTGTTAGCTTAGGCGCGAAATACAGCTTTGGTATGGACGACATCCGTGCGTCAATCACTACCGGCTCTGGCCTTGGCCGCTATCTGGGTCTGAACACCTGGAACGGCGCTTACATTGACGCTGACGGTGGTCTGGAAACCATCGATTCTACCGGTATCTCGTTTGCTTACCGCCATTTCTGGACCGAGAAACTGCGTTCAAACGTGGTCTACTCACGCGGCTGGGCCGATAACGACGACGCACTGTTGGGTATGGCTGGTGACATGACCGAATACACCCAACGCCTGGCGTTCAACCTGATGTATTCACCAGCGTCTAACCTGACCTTCGGTGCGGAAATTTCACAAGCAAACCGCGAAACCGAAGCCGGCGTCGACGGTGATTTAAACCGCCTGCAACTGATGGCGATGTATAGCTTCTAAACCTTCCGGACCTTCGGCTGGCCTAGGCGCTTCGGCGGCTTAGGCCTCCGGCGGTTTGGGCGCTTCGCGCGGTTTAGGGCTTCGCCGGGATAGGCTCGCTTTGCTCGCGGTTTGACGGGCGAAGCCCCTATACCCTTGCGCCGAAGGCAGCAAGCTACACCACGAGCGCAGCGAGTCTAAACCGGCCGAAGGCCCTAGATCGGCCGAAGGCCCTAAGTCAACCGATAACCCAACTTGCCCAGGGTTTTGGCTTCGTCGGCCAGTTGCGCTTGCAGCACCGAATCCAAACGGGCGGCTTTGGTCAGTTTTAGCGTCAGTCCGTTTGCGGTGACTTTGACGTCCTGCAACAGCTCCCGATCCTGCCGATCACTGTTAATGATCACCGCTAAACGCAGAATGATCATCAGCTTCAACAACTGACTGTGCTCAAACAACGCCAGCTCAGGCAGCTCCTCCGGCTTTATTTTTTTGCGGAAAAACCGTACCACAGTGGCTAAAAAGCGTTGCTCTTCGGCGTTAAAGCCCGGCATATAGGCATTGGCAAGAATGTAGCCGGAATGCTTCTGCACGCCACTGGCGCTGATGCTGAGGCCCACCTCGTGCAGCTTCGCGGCGCCCTCAAGCAACAGTTCTAAATCGTGTGAATCAATTTGCCACAACGCCGCAGCACGTTGATACACCTGATAAGCCGTGCGCCAGACCCGGTCGGCTTGCGCGCCGTCGACTGAATAACGCTGCGCCAAACTGGAGATAGTACGCTCGCGCACGTCCTGATGGCTTAACACCTCCTGCGCCAACTCGTACAACACCCCTTCGCGCAATGCAGAATCATGGGGCAGCATACGCTCAATGCCGAGTTCTTCGAACACACCGATGAGCACCGCGACACCGCCGGCAATCGACTGCTTGCGATCCTCCGAAATAATGTCGGTCGGCAAATCGCTCAGGTGCTTGGCGGCGATCAATTCATCGCGGCAGTGATACAGGTGCGCCAGCGTTAATCCCAGTGGCTGTTCGCCGGCACGTTTAACCACCCATTGATGAATGGCCTTGATGGTACCCGAGGTGCCAAACACCGACTGAATGGTGTAGCCGGCAAGTCCATTAGCGACCGGCTCAACCTGCTGGCGAACATACACAACGGCTTTTTCAAACCGCTTGGCGGTAAGCTTGCCGTCCCCGAAAAACTGCTCCGAACACACCAGACTGCCGACACTGCGAGAACTGAGGAACTGCGCTTTTTTGTCTTTACCAAAGGCAAATTCCGAACTACCGCCGCCGATATCGATCACCAGCTCAGAGCCTTTTTCGGCGATGGTTTCGCAGACCCCCCGATAGATCAGGCGGGCCTCTTCACGGCCGGAAATCACCTCAATGGGATACGGCATCACCCGCGCTGCTGCCGCCAGAAACTGTTTACGGTTTTTCGCCCGTCGCAAGGTGTGGGTGCCCACCACTTTGACATTTTCCGGATCAAAACCTTCCAACCTCGCCGCACACTGCTTAAGCGCTTCGACACCGCGCTCAATGGCGGCGTCGGACAAATAGCGACCGTTTAGCCCCTGTGCCAGTTGCACCGGCTGTTTAAATTTAAAAATCGGTTGCAACTGGCCTTCCACCAGTCGCGCGATGATCAAATGAAAGCTATTCGAGCCAAGGTCTAACGCCGCAAACTGCGGCACTGCATTAGCCGTTGGGCTAGTCGATGTTGTCATAATCCTTGCCCCGCCGTTTAAAATATCGGTAAATCGCCGTTTGTGAGCGCAGTAACCGTCGCCGGCGACTCGACTGCTGGCGATGATTCAAATCGCACACATAGGGATTGGTTTGCTCGGCATCAATCAGACGAGCTTTCGCCCGGTCACGCCACTGCAACTCGAGCACCTGCATCACGTCCGTACGGGCATCCTTATCACGCACCGGTGCCGCGACCTCAACCCGGAAGTCGAGGTTGCGGGTCATCAAATCAGCGGAGGCAATGAACACCTCCGCCTGTCCACCGTGCGCAAAGTAATACACCCGAGGGTGCTCAAGGTAGCGATCCACAATACTGCGCACCTCGATGTTTTCACTGAGGTCTTTTACACCAGCCCGCAGCGCACACATACCACGGACAATGGCGCGCACCTTAACCCCCGCCCGTGACGCACGATATAACTGCACGATCAAGCTGTCGTCGACCAGATTATTCACCTTGAGAAAAATCTCAGCGGGATTACCCAGCTGCGCTTGCTCGATTTCATAGTCAATGTAGTCGGTCAAACGCTGGCGTAAATTAACCGGCGCCACCAATAGCTCCCGGAAGCGATGCTGTCGGTAGGGCTGGTCGAGATAGTGAAACACCCGCTCAACATCAGCGGTCAGTTCGTTAGCACAGGTAAACAGACTGAAATCGGTGTACACCTGCGCGGTACCTTCATGAAAGTTGCCGGTACCGATCACCGCATAGCGCCGCTCGCTGATGCCCTCCTGACGGTGCACCAGCACCAGCTTGGAGTGCACTTTTAAGCCGTGAATACCAAAACTGACGTGCACGCCGGCCTCGGTCAGCTCTTTCGCCCATTCGATATTGGCCTCTTCATCAAAACGTGCCTGCAACTCGACCATCACGGTGACGTGCTTGCCGTTTTGCACGGCATCGGTGAGCGAGTGCAAAATCCGTGAATTCGGCGCGACCCGATAGATGCAAATGGCGATGCGGGTTACTTTAGGGTCATAAGCGGCCTGGCGCACAAACTCGGTAAAGTGGGCGAAGCGATGATAGGGGTAATACAGTAAAATGTCGCTCTTACGCACCGCATCAAACACATTGTCGTGGTGGAAAAACTTTGGATGCAGCAGCGCTGGCTGACGCGGGTGCTCGAGCGAGGTTTTGCCATAGTTGGGGAACTTCGCAAAGTCACGGGTATTACGATAACGACCACCGGCGACCAGCGAGTCAAAACGGTTCAGGTTCAGCTTTTCGCTTAAAAACACCAGCATCTCGTCGGGCATTTTTTTATCGTACACCAGCCGCACGGGGTCAGCCTTAATACGTTGCTTAAGGCCCTCTTCCATGCGCTCCAGAATGCTCTGCTCGATATCGTCCGACGGCCGGTATTCGGCATCACGGGTCATTTTAAACGAGAACGCCCGCAACCGTTTAAACGGCACAATACCGCGGAACAGCTCATCCAGATTGAGCTGCAGAATATCGTCCAGAAACAGTACTTTATGCTCCCGTGAACGGCCGTGGGTCGGCAGTTTTATAAAGCGATCCATATCATCGGCGGGTACTTCGATCAGCGCGTAGCATTTGCACTTATCGTTGAGGATCTCAACGCACAGGTAGTTTTCGTCTTCACGAATGGCGTTGGCGAGGTTGATTTTATCGTTCACCAGGATCGGTACCACATGGCGACGAACCTTTTCGATAAAGAAAAATTTCAACCGTTGTTTTTCATCGGCGCTGAGCTGCTGGGGTTCGAGCAGATGGATATGATGCTCCCGCAACGCAACGATGACGCGGGCCAGAATGTCATCGAACTTTTGTTGCAGTTCGTTCACTTTAATCTGCAACTGCGCCATCAATTGTTCTTGCTCGCGACGTTCCTGCGGTGACTGGCTAAAGAAAATACGGCGGCGTACGTCTGCCACCCGCACCTGGAAAAACTCGTCCATGTTACTGGAAAAAATGCCCAAAAAGCGCATCCGCTCAATAACCGGCACCGCCTCATCAGCCGCTTCCTGCAACACACGTTCATTAAACGATAACCAACTGAGTTCTTTATTATAAAACTTCATGCCACCACGCCCAAAGTCGTAGCTTGCGCCTGTGGCGCAAGCTATTACAACATTGAAATGTCGCGCCGGAGGCGCGACCTACAACTCAAAAAAACTTCTCTATAGAGTAACGTACCAAAAGGCCCAACAGATGACAGAAATATTACTACGCACTCGCTTCGCTCGCGCTGGGCGCTACGCTTGCTTGTCGCTGCGCGGCTTGGCGCGTTGCTTGCCTGGCGCGCTGTCGCGCTTGCGGTTTGGGCTCGGCCTTCGGCCATCGCCGTTTGTTGCTTGCGCCTTCGGCGCTCGCAACACCTACATCGCGAGCGCAGCGACCCTACACCGCCCGCAGGGCCTCCAACGGCATCGGTTTATGAAAGTAAAAGCCCTGCAGGGCGTTAACATTAAATGTGCGCAGGTATTCGGCTTGTTGTAAATTTTCGATGCCTTCGACGATCAAGTATTTATCCAGTGAACGAAGCATGTCCAAAATCGAGCCGGTCAATTGGTTATCGGCGGCTTTATCGCCAATATCATCAATAAACGAACGATCTAATTTGACGATGTCCACCGGCAACTGCTTTAGATACTGAAGGTTTGAATAGCCGGTGCCAAAGTCATCCAACGCGATGCCAACGCCCAACGCGCGCAGCGCCTGCAACTGATTCAATACATGCGCGGAATCGGTCACCAATTCGGTTTCAGTCAGTTCCAGATACAAGCGTTGGCTCGGCAAACCCGTGGTCTCGAGCAGCTCTTTTACGTCAGCGACTAAATCGGTGGCGTGCAGTTGACTGGCGGGAATGTTAACCGATAACCGAATGTTGCCGGGTAGCGCGGCAAATTGCTTGACCGCCTGACGCAGTATGTATTGATTGAGTTCGACGATTTGTCGTGACCGCTCGGCAACCGCAACAAACTCGGACGGCGCTACGAAGCCGCTATCTTTTGGCCATCGAACCAGCGCTTCGACCGCGACAATATCGTGGCTGATGCAGTCGACTATGGGTTGGTAGAAAATCACCAATTGCTCGTTATTGAGTGCTAATTGTAACTCTGTTTTTATCGTCAGTTCCCGCTGGTACTGTTGCCACAGTGCGTCGCTAAATTCGGTAACTTTGGCGCCGCCCTGACGCTTAGACTCGCCCATGGCAATGTCAGCGGCCTGAATAGCCTGGGTCGGACTCTCAGTATCAGAGCTCAGCCGGTAGTAACCGATACTGGCGGTCAGCGACATGGGCCGGCTCATTAGCGTAAAGTCATTCGACAGAGTTGCCTGTAGCCGCTCGAGATAGTCCGCCAGCAGTTCAGCGGGGACAACCTGCGAAGGAATGAAGGCGATAAATTCGTCGCTGCAATAACGGCAAACATACACATGCTCACCAAAGAAGGTTTTTAATCGAGATGACACCGTTGCCAACACCTTATCACCACCGTTTTTACCGAACTGGTCGTTAATTGGCTTGAAGTCGTCCATGTCAATAAACACTACGGCTCCGCTAGGGTCTTGCCCAAGTTGCACAGCGATGGCGGTTTCGATGAGCGAGCGTGTCGCCAATTGTGGGGTTGGGTTGGTTGCGCTCAACGCCAGACGCTGACGGCGTTGCGCTACGCCCCACAAGGCAAGCACCAGGGTCGTTATTGCAAATATGCCCGCCAGCCAAGCTAGCAACGTATATGACATAATAGCGTTAATCCTCGATAAGTTGATAAAACTGGCGACCGGTGATGATCTCTTGATCCATTAATGCATTGGCGACCTTTTCGACCTTACTCCAATGCTCAACAAGGGTTTGTTGACAGAGCGCTTCGGCTTCCTGCAACCAGTGATGCAGTCGCGTAACCACTTTGTCAGTAAATGCCTCACGGTAATAACCGGGCAGATCGCGCAACGACAAGGAACCAAGTTCTGCGTCCAGCCCCAGTTCGGTTATCGCGTATTCGGCGATTTGGGTCGCTTTCGCTAAATCGTCACTGGCACCCGCACACGGCTCCAGGCGGGGCGCGTACTGCCGCTCGGATAACCGCCCGGCAAGGTAAACGGCAATATCTTCCAGACACTCGGTGTAGGTTACCCGACGTTGCGGGTTGCTGTCGTAATCACCGTTAAAGGCCACAAAACCTTCCATGTTTTTGCGCGTCAGTGTGTTGATGGTCGTGATGGTTTTGGAGGGATTAAGCACTGACGACACCACCGCATGACCGGCTTCATGATAAGCAATTAATGCTCGGATCTGCTGGGAACGCTGCACTGTCCTCACTTCTCCAAAACGGTGTTGATGCAAGGTTTCTATGATGTGCTTTTCAGACAACTGCCGCCCTTCATGGCTGGCAAGATGAGCGGCCAGTTTCGAGGCCGTGCGCATTAAGTCGGCACCGGTCATGCCCGAACTTAAATCCAGCAGCGCATTACGATCGACAGGTTCTGCTACCGGTAACGACAAGATTTTATCGATAAAAAAGGCACGTGCGTCACGATCCAGGTTGGGTACTTCGATGTGCAAATCGATACGCCCCGACCGCAATAAAGCCGGATCAATGCTGTTTGGCAGATTGGTGGCGGCGATAATAAAAACCGGCTCGTGCAGACTGGTATCAAAGCCATCAATCTCAGACAGCAAGGTATTAATCAGTGCCGGATGGCCATTCTTGTCGCGGCTACCAACGGCATCAAGTTCATCGATAAACAGAATACTCGGGGCATAGCGGCGGGCTCGGGCAAAAACCTCACGGGTAGTCTCAACATCGCTAAACTCGGTGGCGACCAGACTGATGACCGGCAACTCCGCTTCCTTTGCCAGCGCTTTGGCCAGCATCGTCTTACCCGTACCCGGCACGCCCCAGAGCAACATGCCTTTTGCCACCGAACCGCCGTACTGTGAAATTTTTTCCGGGTGACGTAACAAGTCGACCACGTCCTGAAGCTGCTCTTTCACCGCATGATGCCCCGCGATGTCTGCGAAGCTGACGTCTGGGATTTCCAGCCTGATTGCGCCGCTGCCACGAATATCCTGTACCTGCAGGTGCTTATTGAGTAGCGCATCGGTTAAGGTCAGGTGCAACTTCTTACCATCGACGCTGACAGCCCAGTGGTACGACAGGTATTGGTTACGGCGCAGCAACTGTTCCAGCCAGTCTGCCCCATCCGCCCATTGTTCAATGAGCTGCGCCGTTTCTCGACTACGCTCAGACAGTGCGATGTGCACACGCTTGATACCCTGCAAGGCAATCTCGTCATTGCCAAGCAGCAGTTGCAATATTTCCGTTTCTAATATGGTACTGACCGCCTGCGGCGATACGTGCGGCAAGTCACGGCTTATCAACAGCCGACTCAGACCTTGCGTATCATTAGCTTCAAGCTCAATATCGATACCGTAGCGGGCGGTAAAGTCGTCAACTAACTGCGCAGCTGCACGGGTAAAAATCAGTTCATAATCAGCTCCGCTGAGACGTTTAAACGGAATCACGTCACTATCCGCAAACATCGATAACATGGTTGCGGCGGCCTTGCGCGTACTGCTCTGCTCAGCCCGAATTTCCGAGGTTAACAAAGAAATGGCCTGCGCTCGGTTGTCGCTGTAGGTTTGCCAGAACATACGATCGTCATACAAACGCTGCCCGCAACTGGTGGTCGCAATGACCAGTGTGCGCGAAAAATCCACTTCAGGAGGCGCAATCTGCTCCGCTTCCAGGTCGTTGTTTTTGAAAAAACCAAACTGATCCACCAATACGCCATCGGTAAAAATGGATGCCAGCCGGCTAATCACATTGGGCTCGGCCATATCCATGTTCTTCAAGACCACCACCGCGCGCGGGTTCTCCCGCACAAAACTGGTCAACTTGCCGGGTCTGGCATTGCTGTAGGTTGGTTCATTGCCATCGATTTGCGCACTTTGGTTGGCACTTTGCAGGGAGCTTAAATCGAGCTCGAAAACCGGACGAGGATTGTCCTCGTCGGCCAACTCTGACGCCAGCACGCGGGCTAAAAAACCTTTACCACTCTGTGCCGGCCCAACCAACAATGCTGCGGCTCGGGGCCGCTGACCGAGACGACTGACCTGCTGGCTTGAGTAGGTTTTGACCAGCTGTTCAACGGCATCATCTTGACCCACTATGCGTGTTTTGATGCGTTTAATCACGTCGCGGGTTTGCTGTTGCAGGGTCAGTAAGTCGGGGCTGCTAAACTCTTTTGCCCATTCGATGGCTTTCACCAACTGCTCGTCGAGGGTTTTCGCATACTCTGGCGCAATCGTTTCAGTTTGGCCGTCTTCTGCGAGGATATTGAAAAACGCCGTTACCGCTTCGTTTAATGGCAAGGTCATTTCGCGGTCTAGCTGTTGATACGCCTGAAACAAGGATTCACGCTGATCGGGCCTACCGTAATCAATCCCCTGTTCTAACCATAAAAACATATCCGGTTCATAGACATCAAAGACCGCCAGTACGTCGAGCACGTCATCAATGGTCGCCTCAGGTTTCTCGCGCAATAACGCTTTAAAGCGGGTAAATTCTTTGATTAACTTGATAGAGCTTAGGCTCTTGGGATTATTCATTTGTTAAGTTAGAGTTAGTCGCGTTTTTACAGATACTAACTCAACTTAACGGCAGGAAACAGGTTTTAATTGCCAAGCCGCTTGCGCCAAAGGCGCAAGCTACGGTAGGTCGCGCATTCTGCGCGACGCTGTCATTACCGTACGATCTCGATCAAACGCTTACCAATGTCGGTGTTGTCCATGTAACCGCGGAACTGCTCGGCGTGCGGGCCGCGGGCGAAGATGGGTACGTCAACGGCGGTGTGACCGCTGCTGGTCCAGCCGGTGCCGGTAATATCACCGGTGATGTACACCAGGGCTTTGTGTAGCGCGTCTTCACGATCTTCGCCCTGCTGTTCGGCCGCCAGCGCCAGCTCATCGACGTATTCCTGCGTTAGCTCAACGTTCACTTTATCGGCAACGTAGTCAGCCCACTTGTCGGCGTCCATCTCCAACAGCTCAGAGCGCATTTTCGCAATCGAACTCTCAATCGCCATTACCCGATCTGAGTACCACGCATATTCACCGTCTCGCCCCAGCGTCAGACCACCGGTGGAGTGATCGGCGGTCATCACAAACAAGGTGTTGGGATTGTTTTTAATAAACTCATCCACCACTTCCAATGCCTTGTTCAAAGAGTCCATTTCGTGCACGGCACAGGCGATGTCATTGGCGTGACCACACCAATCGATTTGGCTGCCTTCAATCATCAACGCAAAAGGTTTATCTTCAGCTGACAGCAGACGCAGCGCCGTTGAGGTCATGCGCGCAAGTGAGTCTTTACCTTCATCGATCGCGTGCGGCAAACCTTTAGGTGCAAACAAGCCCATTACCGGCGGCTGCTCGACCTGATCCAACATCTGCATGTCCTGAATAACCTGCAAGCCATGTTGCTCCAGCAACGACACCCAATCTTTATCTTCACGGACAAAGTATTGCTGACCACCACCAAGCAGAACGTCATAGGATGCTTCATTCTTGATGTACTGTTGCGCCATCAAATCAGCGATTTCGTTGTACTCGTAACGCGACGGGTGGTGCGAGAAAAACGAGGCCGGCGTAGCGTGGTTAACTTGTGACGTCGACACCGAACCGGTCATATAACCGCTGTTTTTGGCGTATTCCATCACGGTTTTCAGTGAGGTTTTGTCGTTATCCATACCAATGGCGCCGTTGTACGATTTCTCACCCGTCGCCAGCGCCGTGGCGCTTGCTGCCGAATCCGTCACCCAGGTATCGTCTTCCGGGTAAGTGGTCGCCGCGCCGGTCAGCACCTCATCAAACTGCGTCGGTGCTATGTTTTTAGTTTCCAAATCCGACATCGCGTATCGGTAGGCGCTGATGAATTCAAACCCCATTCCGTCGCCAATGACATAAATAATGTTCGGTTTTTGGTGGTCATCAGCCACTGCTGCGGTCGACAGCAAGGCAACTGACGCCGCAAGAAGAGTGCGTTTCATGTCAGAAATTCTCCACAACAAATGTGCAGCGATCGTACCTCGGGAATGTTACAGCCGCAAGACAAACGCGTTTTGGGCTCGCTTTGCTCGCGGCTTAGGCGCTTCGCGCGGTTTAGGCTCGCTTTGCTTGCGGGGTGGGGCTTCGCCGGTTTGGGGCCTGCGGCCGGGGTAGGCTTCGCGGTTTGACGAGCGAAGCTCCTACACCCTCGCGCCGAAGGCAGCGAGCTACACCGGGCGAAGCTCCTACACCCTCGCGCCAAAGGCAGCGAGCTACACCGGGCGAATCCCCCCAAAAAAATATCTCAATGTGAGCATTTTGTTACATTATGAGCTTGATCATATGTTAATTAGGTGTGATAAAGAATAAGTCATTTTAATGACAAGCAGTTTGTTGTTTATAAAAATCACAGGGAACAAAAACAATGAAAAGCACATTCAAATACTCGTTGTGCGCGTTGGCTATCGGGGCGGTCTTTGCGTCTCCGGTCAGCTACGCACAACAGGATCAGGCACAAGCCGAGGACGAACGCTTAGAGCGTATTCAGGTTACCGGTTCGCGGATTAACCGTACCGATATGGAAGGCGCTTCGCCGGTTGAAGTGATCGACCGCGAAGCCATTGAAGCCTCCGGCTTTAACAACCTGCAACAATTGCTCGAGCGCCTGCCGTCGGCCGGTGTGGGCACCTTCTCAACCCAGGGTAACAGTCAGGACACCACCGCCAACGGCTCTGCAGCCATCAGTTTGCGTGGCTTTGGCGCCGATTCAACGCTGGTGCTACTGAACGGCCGCCGCGTTGCCGTTTCATCATTTGCCGAAGGCGTTGCGAACTCTTTCGTCGACATCAACACCATCCCAGTCGCCGCCATTGAGCGTATCGATATCTTAAAAGATGGCGCATCGGCCATTTACGGCTCTGACGCAGTTGCCGGTGTTGTCAACATCATCCTGCGTGATGACTTCGTTGGTACCGAGCTGTCGGTCAGTCACGGCGGTACCACCGGTGACGTCAACTATGAAGAATCCACCATGAGTCTGGTGTGGGGTACCGGGGACGACAAAGGCAACACCACCATCATCATGGACTACTGGAAGAACACCTCTATCTTTGGTGCTGAATTTGGCCGCAACGGTACTGCCAACCAAGCGCCATACGGTGGTAACGACTTCCGTTCATCACGCGGTTTCCCGGGCAGCTTTATTGTCGACGGTGCCGAGCAGCCAGATCCGGACTGCCCACCTGATTCGCTGGTTGGTACCCGCTGCGTATTTGACTATGGTCCCTACGCACAAATCTTCCCGGAAGCAGAACGTGTTGGTGCCATCATTCAGTCACGCCGCGAGCTAAGCCGCAACGTTGAAGGTTACATCGAAATCGCAGCACAGCATAACCGTTCAATGGCCGGCGGTGCGCCAACGCCACTGGATGCAGATGCTGGGCTATACGTACCGGCCGATCACCCGAACAACCCATGGGGCGAGCGCGTCGACATTAACTTCTTCCGTACCGTTGATGCCGGTGCGCGTATTTGGGACGTCGAGTCTGACACCTTGCGCTTTATCGCCGGTTTACGCGGTGATCTGAACGGCTGGAACTGGGACGTTTCTTACCAAAAAGGCCGCAGTGAAGGCATGCAAACCGGTTCGCGTGAGCAAGGCTGGGTGCGTACAGACTTCCTGCAGGAGCAAATTAATCTTGGTAACTACAACCCGTTCGGCGGCACGGTTAACGATCCGGAAGTCATCAACAACATTACCACCTCTCTAGTGCGTCGCGGTGAATCACACCTGACCGCTATTGATGCCAGCATTGCCGGCGAAGCGTTCCAGTGGGGTGACCGTTGGATCTCAATGGCCGCAGGTCTTGAGTACCGTGAAGAAGACGTATTCGACCAGCCGGACGACCAGTTCCAGCGTGGGCTGATCTTTGGTACCGAATCCGTTCAGGCGCAAGCAGCGCGTGATCAATGGGCCGCTTATGTCGAGTTCCTGGTACCGCTGACTGACCAACTGGAGCTAACCGTTGCCGGCCGTCACGATGACTACAGTGACTTTGGTTCTACCTTTAATCCACAGGCAAAACTGCAATGGCGTCCGTCGGACAATGTCACTCTGCGTGCATCGTACGGTGAAGGCTTCCGCGCACCGTCATTGGCACAAATTGGTTTAGGTCCGTCGCAGGTATCAACCTTCTTCACCGATACCTATCGTTGTGAAGCAGACGGCGAAAGCTGCGTACCATTGGATTACACCATTGTCTTCTCAGGTTCTGACGGCCTCGAGCCAGAAGAATCTTCAAACTACAACATCGGTGGTATCTGGCAGGTCACCGACGCTTTTGACGTATCAGCTGACTACTGGTCAATCGAACAGGACAACAAAATTGTTCAGAACGATTTTGAAAACGTCTACGCTGAACACTGTGGCGATCAGGACAGCACCATCTGTGAACGCCGTCCACCGTTACCGGGTGACGAGCTTGGTGAGTTAGCGGTGCTTTACAACACTTACGTTAACTTATCCAGCCAGGAAGCGGCCGGTATCGACTTCTCGGCTAACTACAACTGGAAACTGCAGGACATCGGTGACATTCGCTTAGGTCTTGACTGGTCTTACATGAGTAAGTTCGAGAAAGACGGTATCGATTACGCCGGCGAGTACGAGTACCCGGAGCACCGCTGGACCGGTCGTGCCGAATGGGCTCGCGATACTTTTGGTGTCAACCTGAACCTGAACTACATCGGCGAGTTTGAGGACTATCAGGCACCTGCTGACGTTGAAGCATCAGAAACCCGCATGGTCGACAGCCAGTTACTGGTTGACTTGCAGGCTTACTACGACGTAACACCGGAGCTGCGCGTCACGCTGGGTTCAACCAACCTGTTCGACGAAGAGCCACCCGAAGCGTTTAACAACGACCTGTACGGCTATGCGCCAAGCGTGCATAACCCACGCGGCCGCTTTGTTTACACTAAGGTGAGTTATTCGTTCTGATGGCATAGATAGTCGCGCCAAAGGCGCGACGTACCATTAGGCATAAAAAAACGCCCTCCGGTCTTGGAGGGCGTTTTTATTTGTCGCGCAGAATGCGCGACCTACTTAATCACGTGCGGTTCACGAATGTCTTCAACGATTTCGATATCGACGTTGTTAACACCGGTAAACGCCATCATGTCGCGGCGTAGCTGCAACATTTCAGTGCCTTCTGGGGCACGCAGCAGCGCCAGGTTCAGACGACCGTACAGGCGTTCAACGGTCAAACCGAACTGCTGAGCCAGCGCATCGATATCCGTGCCATCCATCAGCACGGAGACAATGCCTGAAACGTATGCTTCTTTACCCGACAGCGTATTGACCATTTCGGTACCAGCCAATAATTGCTCACCTGAACGCTCAGAAAAGTCAACGCCTGCGCGTGGCTCAGGTAACTTAGTGAACTGGTAACCCTTGTAGTCACGATCACCGCCAATAAATTGTGGATTATCGATAGTTTCTCCAACTTTCGGAGTTGGTAATTGTTGTGCAGAGGCACTTGCCGCAATCAGACCAGAGGCTGCCAGTGCAAATAACGTTACTAATTTCATGTCTTTCTCCTGACGCTCTTATTGGTGACCGAAGGCACGAACTTGAATCGCTTCAAGGCGTGACGGTGTGCTGTTGTTTGCAAAGGTTGCTTGTGCTGAACCGCCCAGTGCGCGTCCATCGGCAACCAGGTCGCTGCCGTTGGTGTCAACCAAGCGAACAGTCCATTCACCACCTGACGCTTCACCGTAGAATGCGTTAGCGAGGAACACGCTGTCTTCCAGAATGTACTCACTACACCAACCATCAGCACCAACATTGATTGCCTGGCGGCCAGTCAGCAGTTGCGTGGTCGTGCCTGCAGGTGACGTCACTTCAACCGCCAGGTCATTACCTGCGGTAGAAAGACTACAGCCAGCAAAGTCATCGTTCGCTACGGTCAGACGGAACTGTAAACCTTCCAGTACCAGACCAGCCGGCGCTTCAAAGCTGTACGACGCGCCTTCAGCGTTGTTATCCGGGATCTCAATCGGCGCTTCCGGTGATACGTCCAACCAACCCGTTGAAGCTAATGGCCCCATGCTGCCGGCCGACATTTCTTTCGCCATCCGCACGGCTTCACCGGCATTAACGCGGCCAAAACCGTACTTAATGTTAAAGTTGTAGCCTGCTGCGTTCGTTACCCAGCCCGCATCAGCGACAAACTCACCGTCGCCCACCGGTAAAACAACACCGGCATCATCCGCATCAACCTGAGTAGATGTATTCGCCAGAATGTGACGGATTTCACGTGCACTCAAGTCCGGATTGGCCGAGCCAATCAGCGCAACAACACCCGACGCGTTAGGCGCCGCAGAAGACGTACCGTTGAATGTCGAGGTGTTATTACAGTTCGGGTTCTCAGGGTGACCCGGCGCGTTAAACGGATACAAGCCGGCGAAATAGCCAGGGATACCGGTCGAAGCGTCCGTTGAGTCCTGACGCGGGAAGCTTGAATAGCCGCGTAAACAGGTCGACTGGTCTGTGGTTACCATAGCAGGAGCGGCATAACCATATTCTCCGGCAGGTGCTGAAACAAACACGTTAGAACCGGCGGTAGAATAACTGGTGTGGTTACCGTCCGAGTTAACTGCGGCAACGGTGGTCGTAAAGAAGCTGGCATTAGACGGATCAAAGTTACCGTTGAGGCAACTCAAACCAAGGCTGATGGCGCCCGTCGCGTCACAGATATTAGAAAAGTAACCTGCACTACCGGTGTCGTTAAACGAGTTACCTGCTGACTTAACGTTAAGCGCACCCTTGCCGTCACGTAAGCCCAGCATAACGTATTGTTCGAAAGCTTCATCGGTCGCCGATGAGTACAGGGCAAACGGCACGGAAATTCCGTAGCTTCGGTTGTACGCGATAACCGGGTCACTCTCTGTAATGCCACTGCCTGGCAGGCCGTGCGACAAACCGGCGTTCAACATGGTTTGTGTACCCTGGCCTCCTAAATAGTTGATACCAAAGACTTTCGCCATTGGTGCCACACCTCGGCCACCCTCGTCGTTACCCGCGACGGCCGCGATAAGACCAGCAACCGAGGTACCATGATCACCCATTTGAGAGGCGCTGGTTGGGTCCATTTTATTCATGGCGTTCGGAATGACGTTGAGTGATTTATTCGCCGCAATATTAGCTTGTAAATCCGGGTGATTGATTTCCAGACCCGAATCGATAACACCAACCATCATACCTTGTCCAAACGCGCCTTGAGCATGCGCTTCGACGATGTTCATGTCTTCACCAGCCTGGAACACAGACTCGTCAAAGAAAAGTTCAAGCGCCAAATCTTCCGGATACCCTAAAACTTCAACCAGGAAGGTCAGGAATTCTTCACTTTGCGCATAGGCTTTTTGCCCAGTATTGCGCAGGTGCCATTGTTGATAGGTGAGCGGGTCACCGGCAATGCCAGTTACCTGCACCTGTGCCGTTGTCGTTTCCGTGCCATCACTGACAGAAATATTAATGGTTGCAGGTTCGGTTGTCAGAGGAACGTAAGAGAAGTGACCACTACCATCGATAGAAACCGTTCCGGGGGTTTCTCCTCCTTCAGAAGCCACGACACTTGCTGAAAAAGATAACGAATCATTATTCGCATCGGTAGCGGTCACTTGACCGGTTACGGGGACCCATTGCAGCCCACCGTTTATGTTCTGTGCGCTCACGTCCGGAGCAAAGTTGGTGTCTCCGTCACCACCACAGGCAGTCAAGCCCAGGAGTACAGCCGCCGACAATGCCGTCAGCTTAAAGGTATTTCGAGCCATAATGTCCTCTTCTTGTTGTTTTTATACTTGCACCAACGGTGCAAGCGATAACGATGTCGCGCCTTTAACGCGGCATCAACATTTCTGAAGACACATTCTATTAACTTTTATTAAAAATTTGTAACACGGATTGTTACAAAGTGTTTCAAGCTCGATGTAAGCGATTACATATAGGCTAACAGGTTAGACCTGTAAATTAAAACGCCATTAGTCGCTGCGAATCGACCACTGATCTCGTAGCTTGCGCCTTTGGCGCAAGTCAATCTGCTCAGCGCAACGACTCTTTTCACCGCTGAGGCCGCTGAGTACACGGAGAAAACATTTCTAATGGAAAACCCAATCGGTCGGGTTTTGTGTTTTCCAATAAAAACCTCCGCGCTCTCAGCGGTAAGCAGACTGGGTTTATGCCATCCGCTCAATCGTCCCCGCATAGTCCGTAACCACTTGCAGCTGCTGCGCAGCCAAATACTTAAAATGGCTGCTGATAACACCACTCTCTAACACGCTATGCCAGAACTTGACGGCCGCGACTTGCGCGGTTTGCCAGCATATCTTTGGAACATTCGGGTGAAAACGAATGTTAAACGGTTCCGAGGGTAAATCTCCTGCCGAGGTTGGCGAGTAATGCATCGGTAGCATGTCATAGATCGGCGCCAGCTCATAAGGTCGCCCACCAGAATTGAGCGCTGAAACGTTACCTAAATGCATGTCAGAATTAGCAATAAGTTGACCAAAAGCCCAAGCAACCTTGCACCGGATCACCGCATTTTCGGTAATAACCCCTTGCTGATACAAAACGTCGGCAACATCAGGCCAATGCCCATTAGCCCGCCCGACAAACTCTAAGTCCAAACTCGCAAACGATATAACCCCGACGCGCCCACCCTGCCCAGTACGATCAAACCGCGGAGAGGCAAGCAACGTTCGTCCATCAACATTGAACGCGCGATTATGAGCAGCAACATCGGCGATGACGGTATTCAGTGCAGCCGCCGCGAGTGCTTCTGCATTAAGTAAATCCGCCCACCGATTAGCGACGGAATCAAGCTCCGTTTGCATCACCCGACCAGAGAATTTAACGATACATTCACCCTCATCGAGGGTTGCAACAAACTTAGGCTGCTCACCTTTAGCCGATGAATCAAAATGCTCACCACGCGCTATAGCATCCGCCTTGATGGCCGCTTGCTCATCGCTAACGGCCATATCTTGTGGCCTCTCTAGCCACCGGGAATAGGCCACATCACCGACCAGGAGATTACCAACATGGTCCTGCGGAAACTTCGCCAGCACCGCCAGCGTCGTATCTTCCGACCATTTACTGGGGTCAGCATCCAATAACTCGCCTTGACTCCGCAACTGATTGGCAAAAGAACGTCCTAGAAACCCCTGTGGTCTCATGTCGGACAACCACCACGGCAAAGGCTGATAGAACTTCCACTCCGACAGTACCTTACCGCTAGCATCATTCGCTCGAAAATATTCCACCAAGTAACTGTCATCAGGATGAACGATATTGAGCAAAGCCATTTTCTCCGCTTTGCCGTTAGCATCAACCCGGTAAACTGGCAATACAGAATGCCCCGGGAGCATCGGTAAGCTGCGCCGCAGAGCCCAGCGCGTCGCACGCCCCTGGCCGGCTTTAAGTACTTGTGAACCCAAACGACCCAGCCGCCGCGACACCGTTGTCGCATCAACACCCAAAATACGAGCAATCTGAGCCGCCGACATTGGCCCTGACGTTAATGTTAATACTATGTTGTTATCAAGTTCAGACATTGGTTGAATAGCTCAGGACAGCACTCGTAAAACACGAATTTTGCATCGAAAATGCATGGATAATTTTTATATATAAATCATTGTTATATATATTTTTTACTATTAAAACTCATGTTTTATGCAGGCTTTTATGCATTGATAATTAATAAGCGTTTAGATGTTATAGCAGATGCCGGTTAATTTGTCATCAAACAGTCAACCGCTTACTCCACGCCACAAAAACTTTTTCACCGCTGAGGCCACAGAGTACGCGGAGAAAACATTTCTAATGGAAAACCCAATGAGTCAGAGTTTTTGTTTTCCAATAAAAACCTCCGCGCTCTCCGTGTCCTCGGCGGTGAGCACAAAAGCTTTTCACCGCTGAGGCCGCTGAGTACACGGAGAAAACATTTCTAATGGAAAACCCAATGAGTCAGGATTTGTGTTTTCCAATAAAAACCTCCGCGCTCTCCGCGTCCTCGGCGGTGAAAAACCTCCGCGCCCTCAAATTGTTGCAAATGGGAATAGTTCGCATTATGATCCAGCCCAAATTGAATGACCGGAGCTTTACATGCGAACTTTCAAATATTCTTTCATAACTACAGCCCTTCTCACACTCAGCGCCTGCGGGGGCGGCAGTGACGGCGATAACATCCGCACGGAACAAATCAGCGCCAGCCTGGCCGAAGACACGCAGTGGCAAAGCGACACTCTGTTTACCAGCACCGCCATCGTCATCAGTGACGCCAGCAACGGCAGTATCAGTGTCTCCGATCAACGTGTCACCTACACCCCAGACGAGAATTATAACGGCAGCGATAGCGCCACCGTCGAAGCCGGCGACACCCGTTACCAGCTCAGCTTTACCGTCACCCCCGTTAATGACGCTCCAGAAGTCACCAGCACCCGCATCAGCCTTATCGATGAGCAGACCTACCGCGGTGAGCTGCAAGTCACTGATGTCGACGGCGACGACGTTTCGCTCAGCGTTGCAACTCAACCTGAAAAAGGCACCATCGCGCTTGGCAGTGACGGCGTGTTTGACTATACCCTCGACGAACTCAGCCTACCCGCCGAAAACTTTGTAGTCAGCGCCAGCGACGGCACCGTCAGCGTCGACGTTACCGTCGATTTGATCCCGGCCTACAGCAGCAACAGCGAGAAAGCCGCGTACTATTATCGCTCTGCGCAATCGCACCTCAACGCCGCGGAACAGCGTTTGACGCAACTCAGCGACGACGTTATCGCCCAGCCGGCGCTCATCGCTTTGGCCAGCGGCTACCAGCAGGGAGCACTGGCAACTCAGGCGAATGAAATTATCAACAACCGTATCAACTCACAGCAGGGTAAAGCCGAAGCGTTCCGCACCCTGGCTCTGACCCACGATCGCTTTAACCAAACCGATCAGGCACGGCAACGACGCCTCAGCAGTTTTGAGCAATACCAAAGTTACATCGCTGACAACGGCATCAATAACCTGCGCCCGGCCGACAGCCAATTTCTGCTCGGCCTGATCAACGACTTCAACGACGCCAATGACAGCGGCGGCGCGGCTCCCATCATTGCGTTTCTTGACACCTTGGCAACTGAGCTTGGTGGCATCGATAACGAGTACAGCACCGAGTTCGGCTTTATCGTCACCAGCTACCGCAACAACGCCGCGGCACTGATCCAACGCTATGTCGACGATCGCAGCCAGGCTAACTTTGATGCCGCCCTCGCGGCCGCTGAGAACGTCTCGCGATTGGTACGCCAAACTGGTTATCAGATCCAACGAAACGGCGATAACGCCGGTGAAATCAAATACCAACTCGCGCCGCTGTATGGTAGCTTCGCGCTGGATTACTTTCTTACTCTTGGCGAGTTCGAAGCCGCCAAGGAGTTGCTGGCATGGACGCTCTCCTATTACACCGACGCCGATTACGACCCGGATTACAGCTACCCGGCCAAACCTAACGCAGACGTAACACTGCAGGAGTACGACTTCCCGCTGGTGCAGGCCGCGCGCTACTTCGCGTTACTGTATCCCGAACTGGAAAACCTGCCGCTGGCACTGATCCCCGCTGACAGCCGCAGTAAGGCTCGCGCTGAGGATAACGTGAACGAAGCCCGGGCGTTGGCCACCATTCTTAACGGTGACGGCAGCAACGCCGACATCGAGCAGGCCATCGCGCTGATTGAACAAGCCTACCCCGACGATCTGCGCGGGCGTCAGGAAGCGTTTTCCGGCCGTACCGCGAATTCACCTTATACCGGTGGTTTGTTGGCACAAATGAACTATCAGCAGGCGGCCGCGGCCATGCTCGAAGCCGGCATTACGCTGATGCAAAGCGACGCGTATCTGGCGGAACAAACCTCGCGCCTGTACACCACCAGTACCCGCGGCTGTCTTAAATACCTGCAGTACGCAGCCAACCTGAGCCTCGATGACAGCACAGCAGCGGATCTGAACACCACCATCATCAGCGCCTGCAACACCATCGCCGACAAGCTGTTTGGTCAACCCGACGGGGTCATCATCACCGCCGCTGATCAAATTGAAGCGTACATCGATATCGCCGATCTGTATCAATTTGTCGGCGATAGCGAAGGGCAATTAGCGCAGTTAGATCGAGCACAACAGGCACTGCAGCAATTACCGACGGAAACCGATGATCAATGGCAAACGCTGGAGCCGCTGACGCTGCGCCTAGCTCGTGCTTATGGTTCTGCGGCCGCGTTCGAGCCAATGCTGGCGTTACTGGAACCATTGCAACAGCGCTGGAGCGACAGTGAGCACCCCGCTTATCCACAACTCAGCGAGAGCGCCGTCAATACCTTAGCCGCTCACCTTAGCGTGATCGCCGCGGTAGACGGTGACGACGAAACCGTATTCGAGCGGCCGTCACTGATTGAACAGGTGCGCGCGGCCGTCGGCGTCGAGCTGGAAGCTTCAGTCTATCAGCAGCTACTGACTCGTTTTGACGCGCTGACCACCGCCCTCAGTGATGAACTGATTGACCGCTTCGAACAGTTACCGGCGGCTGCACAGGTCAGCACGGCCGAGGACGTCATCACGGCACTCAGTGCACAGCGTCGTTACGCGGACGCTGAGCGTCTCGCGCAACTGAGCAGCTTCGGTGCCGCCGAAGTCGAGCAACTGTTGGCAACCGTCAGCCTGCAACAAGCACAACAGGATGACTTCCCAGCAACCGCAGTTGCCAGCGTCGACACCGACCAGGATGGTTTGGCCAACTTCTTCGCCGAACAAGCTACGGACGAAGCCATCGAAGCCAGTGGCATCAGCGCCGATAACGATGCTGATAACGACGGCATTGTCGACGAGGATGACCCGGCACCGCTAAGCGCCGACGACGGAGTCTGATATGCGTAGCTTATCGCTGTTCGCCACCTTAACGTTAACATTAGCGGCCGCACTGAGTTTCGGTGCGGCCGCCGAGACCGACACCGATGCGAACGAACAACCTGACGCTAACGTCGACGTCGATGAGCGCATCGAAGTACTGGGCTATCGCTGGTTTCCTGAAACCCTCTCGCTCAGCGGCCGCTATGATTTAAGCCGCGAGTTTCTGACGTTTCGCAACCAGGGCAACGGTAACATCACCGATATGCTGACGTTCCTACCCGGCGTGCAAGTGTCAGAAGAGGCCTACAACATCGATCTGCAGCAGGAAATCCGCAGTCAGTTGATTTCGATTTCCGGCGCCCAACCCTGGCAGACCGGCTTTTATTTTGACGGTCTGGCCAACAATTCACGCATCGACCCGGCAGCCGCATCGCGTTCCACAGCATCCGTGAATGACGTACAGGGACACCCGCAAAACCAGTTTATTAACCAAGAACTTGTGCAACAAGTGACGGTGTTTGACAGCAATATCCCGGCCTCCTACGGCGGTTTCAGCGGCGGCGTGGTCGATGTTCAGGCGCGTCAGCTGAGCGATTTTAAGGAACCCAGCGTCAGTCTGCGCTACCGCCGCTCGCTCAGCGATTGGAATGAATACCGGTACTACGACTTGCGTGGCACGCTGTCCGACGACCAACTGCAACAACAGGCCGAACGGGAGGATGACATTGAGATCCCCGACTTCGCCAAACAGACACTAGGTCTCAGCGTCGCATTACCGCTAAACGACGAACACGCACTGTTTGCCTCGGTGAATCAGACCACCTCCACCATTGGTGAAATTTCGTTGTTCGAACCAGTGCAAACCGAGCGCCGTTCACTCTCCAGCCTTCTTAAGTACAGCTATACCCCTGGCGCTGAGGCACTGTTCGATCGGATCAGCGTCAGCGCGTCCTATTCCCCTTATCAGGGCGACTATGTATTAACGGACGTCAAAGATTCCCGCTATACCCAGGACGGTGGTGGCCACCAACTCAGCATCAGCGCCGAAAAACAATGGCAACGCTGGCAAGGCACCGCCCGACTGGGCTATTCGTTCAGTGAAAACAGCCGGCAGGCGCCCAATTATTACCGTCCCTGGTTCCGCGCAGCGGGCAAAGACTGGGGTACTTTTGTCGGTGATAAAGCTTTAAGCATCGAAGGCGGCTACGGCGATTTGGATAAAACCCAGCAGGATCTCAGCGCCCGCATCAGCCTTAACCGTGATGCCTTTGATATCGGCGCGGCCAGCCACGAACTCAGCCTTGGCGCCAGCGCTAACCTGCTGACCATCGAGCGTAATCGTAGCAGTACCGCCGTGGTCTATAACGCACCGTTCCGTGACGCCAACATCGACTGTAACGGCCAAACGCTGGACTGTGTTGAGCAGCAACTGGCGATGCCACTCGAGCAACTGGCGGCTCAGCTGGGCGGCAACATCGACTTATCCAACCCTGAGCATCTGCAGGCATACCAGGACAATCTGCTGCAACGCGGTCAGTTCTTCCGCTATCGTCGCGTCTACCCAATCGAGAACATCGAAGTGACCATGAACGAGTTCAGCGTCTACGCCGATGACCAAATCCGCTGGCACGATTGGGATCTGCGCCTCGGACTGCGAGCCGATTACAACGATTTTCTCGCCAATATCGATGTCGCACCGCGGCTGCAACTGGGTTATCAACCGCTTGCAGGAACCCGTTTAATTGCCGGCGCTAACCGCTATTACTCGGCCAACCTGGTCACTTACAAACTGCGTGAAGCGCGGCGCCCTTATCTGACTCAGTTTCGTCCCATCAGCCAGGGACAAGTTGGCAACTGGGCAACCTCAGCACAGGCGGAACGGTTTCGCTATCAGTTTGAGGACGTCAGTACCCCCTACAACGACGAACTCAGCCTGGCCTTTAAGCAACGATTGTTCGGTGGAGTGCTGTCGGTTAAAGGGGTAAAACGCTGGCAACGCGAGCAACTGGCTCGCGGCAGCACGCAACAGCAGGACGGCATCACCTACATAACCGCCACTAATGCCGGCAGCGGCGAGTACCAACGGTTGACGCTGTCGTATCAGTATCGATGGAATGAACATGAGTTCTGGCTGCACACCAGTCACAGCGAAAACCTCAGTTCCAGTTCGTCCTATGACCGCTCGGTGGACTCGGTGCCTGAAGATGAAATTGTGGCGTATCTCAGTGCCACGGGTAATGGCCGTTATCAGCTCATCAGTTTGGATGATCTGAACCGTTTAAACGAGGATTTCAGTCGACCGCTGGTGGCGAGTCTGTCGGTGCACAGTCAGTGGAGCGATGCGCTGAGAAGCTCGCTAACAGTGAGTTATCAGGGCGACTACACACGTGCGGTGGACACCGGCAGTTGGTATTTTGCTGAGCGTGATCAGCTCTGTACGCAGTGCGAGGACGTTGAACTGGCATACCCGGTGTATCAGGACGCGGAACGCCCGGCTCGTACCATGGTCAGTGCCAATGTGCAGTATCAGCTGGAGCTAATGGCGCGGCCGCTGACCCTGAGTGTGGAAATTGACAATGTGCTCAATCAGCGCACCTATTCCGTCGCCGAAGGTCAGCAAGGGCTGGAAAGCGGCCGTAGTTTCTGGTTGGGGGCGGAATACCGATGGTAATGTCGATTGCGCGGAGGGCAATGCTTTCGTTGGCGTTCGCACTGTTATCACCGTTTGCTCATGCCGGAAGCGACGAAGACCCATCGACGGAAGCATTGTGGCAGCAATATCTGCGGCCGCAAGCACAGTGGCCGGCCTTACCCAAGGAGGCGCAGCCGTTGGCACCGCTGCCGGATCCGCACCCGCTGCGGGCCGCTCTTGATGATCCCTTGGTGGAGTTAGGCGAGAAGCTGTTTCACGATAAGCGCTTATCACAAACGGCCGAAGTCAGTTGTGCGTCCTGCCATCTCGCCAGCCACGCCTTTGCGGATCCGCGCGCCCGCTCGCTGGGGGTGCGTGATCAGGAAGGCCGCCGGAATGCACCGGCGCTGCTCAATACGCATTTGTGGGATCATTTTTTCTGGGACGGCCGGGCATCGTCATTGGAAACGCAAGCGGTGATGCCGGTGGAGGATCCGCTGGAAATGGCACACAGTCCTAAAGCGATTGTTGAGTGGGTGCGCAAGGCGGAAGATTACCGGCCGCTGTTACAGGGGCTGAATACCTCTTTGTCTGATTTGGATTGGTCGTTACTGGCGAAGGCGTTGGCGGAGTTTCAGCGCTCACTGATGGATGACCCGAAGGAGCAGGTGCTGGATCGTTTTTTATTGGCGGTGGCGGCAGAGGATTGGTCAACGGCACGGCAGTCTCTGTCGGACGAGCAGTTACTGGGGTTGCATTTGTTTCGGACCAAAGCGGGCTGTGTGAAATGCCACAACGGCCCACTGTTGTCCGATCAGCGCTTTCACAACATGGGTCTGCACTATTTCGGGCGTAAGTTCGAAGATCTCGGACGTTATGAGGTGACAGGTCTGAACAAGGATATGGGGGCATTCCGTACGCCGTCGCTACGACACTTGGTGTTGACCAAGCCGTGGATGCACAATGGATTGTTTACTCAGTTAGAGGGGATTGTAAGGATGTACGAGCATGGCGGCGCGCGACCACGTCGGCCAAAGAACTTGCCGCCAGAGGCGTACTACCCAAAAACCACCGAGTTATTGGTGGCTTTTGAGCTCAGCGACCAAGAACGCCAGGCCCTGCTCAGCTTCCTCAAAACCCTGTAGCTTGCGCCTTTGGCGCAAGTCAGTCTGCCTTTCTCACCGCTGAGGCCGCTGAGTACGCGGAGAAAAACCTTTTTAATGGAAAACCCATGAGTCAGGGTTTGTGGTTTCCGATAAAAACCTCCGCGCTCTCCGTGCCCTCAGCGGTGAACAGTGCCCTCAGCACACTTAATGGCTGCTGAGCTCCCCCGAAGCCGATTCAATGTGGGCGCGGACGAACCACTGGAACTGCTCCAACTCCGCCAGTTGCCCCGTCAACATATCTTCCGAGACAGGATCCAACTCGGCCAGTTTTTCCATCGCCTGCCGGTGATCGCTATTAACACCGTCATACACTTTATCCAGCGCAGCTAAGTGCTCGGTCACCAGCCCTCGACCGATAGAGTAATCATCCCAACGACGGCGCTCGACAATAGACTGCGGTGTACCGAAAGGCACGCCTCCCAGCGTTGCAATGCGCTCTGCGATGGTATCGGTCATTTCACGTACCGAATCCACTTGTGGATCGAGCATTTCGTGAACGCCAATAAAATTAGGTCCCACCACATTCCAGTGGATGTGTTTTAACGTCAGTTGTAAGTCAATCAAGGCTACCATGCGGTCATCGAGTAAACTAATGACGTTCTCTGCTTTCTCGGCGTTTAACCCCGGAGCGGTAAAATCTGCAAACTTGCTCATACTTACTCCTTGTTAATTTGAATTCCCTTTAGGGTACGGGAGTAAGAGTTCATGAGATCAAAGAACGCCGAGCCTTCGTTTCTCACCGCAGAGGCCGCTGAGTACGCGGAGAAAAGATTATTAATGGAAAACCCAATAGGTCGAGTTTTGTGTTTTCCAATAAAAACCTCCGCGCTCTCCGCGCCCTCGGTGGTGAACACAAAAGAGCTGCTCACAGGTAATCATCTACGTAGAAAATATTGCGTGACTACTCACCGCCTTATCAGGCGATGCTTCTTACTTCATTAGCCGTTGCTCGATAGTATCGAGGCTTACGCAGCTTCCATAAGCAGAGACGACCGTCCAGCCGCCTTTAATTCCAGAATGCCTT
>Ga0208316_1000570_pt1 | contig 29660 bp, 49 predicted proteins | sample MalvireepMed_231_FD_184240 | JGI IMG/M metagenome (GOLD analysis project Ga0208316, IMG submission 184240) | Marine viral communities from the Global Malaspina Expedition - Malaspina viral metaG DeepMed_231 (SPAdes) (version 2) | ecosystem: Environmental > Aquatic > Marine > Oceanic | place... | reverse complement strand
AGCGAAAGCCATCTTCATTATACGATATACTTCCTGCTTCTATAGCTATTTCGTGTTTTTCCTGCAATGAGCTTACCGCATCATTGAATTCTTCTCTGAATTCACGCAGGGCTTTTCGTGTTATTTCCATCGTTATTCTCCTTTTTGGTTATTGATAGAGTTCCGTCTTCCATATAGGTTTCTGCAAGAATTTCTAGGTCTTGCCAGAAACCATTCTCAACATATGCTGCTGCCATCTTTTTGGCAAGATAAAACATCTCACTATCTGTTATCTTAGAAGTGTTATATCCTATAGCTTCTAAATCACCTCTGTGTACAGAAGTAACTTCGAAGTATCCATTACTATCACTTTCTCTTATTGTGCTTTTTAGCGTGTCAATAATCGCATTGATTCTATCAACACGGTTTTTCTGTACTTTTGACATCCTGAATCTCCTTTATTATTCAATAATTTCCCACAGGTGCATTCCGTCTAGTATCTCTCTTACTTCAAGAGTTTTACCATTAGGCATTTCTATCTGTTGTTCGTAGTCTTCTTCCCTTGCATACTGCAAAGCTTTTTGTGCAGTCTCAACAAAGTCTGTATCTATGGGAGGAAAGTGATTTGATTGCAGGTGCCAGTATAACAATGCATATTCATTCTGCCCACACATCTCTTTCATTCCCTGTAGTGATTGTTCACCCATTTTTCTGCTCCTTTTTGATGTTAATAGAATTCATACCTAGTTTTATATTTAGAACACAACCCTTCTGCATACTTCTCTGCATCTTTCATGCCTTCAGGAGAATTTGGAAATAGCTTTTCATCTATTATCTCGTAATCTCCTGACCTGTAGCTTTGAGTATGCACACAAATTACAGTAGCCTTTTCTGAGTCGACTGTATACTGCAAAGATGTGTCTGTTTCTACACTATAGTGCATAGATACTTCCTGTTTCATCTTACTGCTCCTTTTTTTGTGTTAGTGTTATGTCAAGATTCTTAATCTTCTTCCATCCTTCACCTCTAGTATGTTCCCACACTGCAAGAAGCTTGTGAGGAGATACTGGATGGTCTTTAAGTAATTCTTTGCAGGAGTCTATAGCTTCTTCTTCATTTCTATTAAGGGAATTGTAGTATATTATAAAATCATCTAACTTGCTAGTATATGATTTTACAGTTGGTGGTAAGTTGTGCACAGTAACAGCAAACTGTCTTAGTGGCTTATCTTTATCCCAAGTTCTAGAAACAGGTATTGCACACCCTGTATCTCTTGGAGGTATGTCCTGCAGGGGATAATTCCTGTACATAACTTCATATTCATCTACTTCTATCACTAAGTTTCCTTCATCATCTCTATTTCTTAGATATGACGGAAACAAAGTTCCGTGTTTGTTACTCATTTTCCTGCTCCTTTTTAGTTAATGATAAATACTGAATCATCCTTTCTTGCTTTACCTTTCGGTGAAAGTGCTACTATTGCAGGAGATTCATCCAGAAATCTTAAATCGTGCTTATCTCCATCTATTACCTTAAATATTCCTACTTCAGTTTCTGTGCCTATAGTATGATGTGCAGGAAATTCATTCTTGAATACGGCTGCAACATTGATTCCATTCAGTAACGCCACCATACAGGATTCCATATTAGTTCCATCATAGCTGAAAGTAAGATGATAGTTGTCTGGCAATTTCTGCGTTAATCTTCTAGAAACTTTGGTATAATCATAAAATTGTACATCGGAAAAGTTCTGCATCACATTCATTCTATGAAATGGAAGGTCAGAAGTACCATTTAATCTAAATACAGGAGTAAGACTTCTTCTTTCTGCCCATCCTACTGCTCTATCTACTGATTGTTCAAGACATTCCAGGAATCCAGTTCTGTCCTGCCAATAAAATCTTGTACGTTTCCTTCTTGCTTGTTTTACAGCACCGAATGCACCCCTGCCGGCTGTTACAAGACAGGGTTTTATACAGGTTTTAGCCATACTGCAAACATTTCTTACTTTACCATCTATTTCTGTCTTATATGGCTTCATATACATTATAAAGTTTGCATATTCCATAGGAAGAGCCTTTTCTGCTTTGTGGCTACTGTCAGGATATGTAAACAACTCAGTCCTGCCTAAATACGGATGATTCATTTTAGATACCTCCATTTATTCCAGTCAATTATAATCCAAACAACTAATATTACTAGAACGACTACATTTAGGAATAGAATCATATTCTTTTTACCTCAGTTGCTATTTGTTGCAGATATTCATTGTTAATCAGGCCACAATCTTTCAGGAAGGTGTCTACTTCAAAGTCTTTATAGCTTCCATATGCTCTTAGACATGCTTCTGCATCAACAATCTTCCTGTCCTGGTTTTCAGTATCATTTAAGATACTAATCATATTTCTGTAGCTTGAGTTACTTATTGGTGTCATCAACGTAAGAACCTTATTCTTAACTCTTTCACAGCTCCTGCTTCATCGAAGTCTGCATATACAGGATAAAGTCCATCTCCGTGTCCTGTAGTAGATACTACTGCACACGAATCTCCAATTTGGAATTCTTCATCTAATGTAGTTCTGCAAACATTACTCCAACTTAGTTCTTCTGCACTTTCTTCATCCATTCTATTGTGCAGCCATTCATTCAGGTAGCAAGGGTCAACAATAATAATTTGACCGCTGTCTACTCCAAACTTCCCGACAGGTACGTTTTCAGAAAACGCTCTTGACGTTCTTTTTTCTACTGGATTCATTTTACTTCTCCTTTTTTTCTAGTATATGGATTTACTCTTAAATGGATACCTACCAAATCCTTCACCTGCAGTATAGTATACATCTAATCCATATCCTCTTATTCTAAATTCAAACCACTTGTGTGATTTCCTGCAACCAATATCTATATCAATCCACTTCCTGAATTTGAAAGGCATTCTCCATTTCATCTCACTTCTCCTTTTTGTTTACTATTCTTCTTACTTCTTTTTCTGCATCTGACATCTTTAAGTGTGGATATATCTCTTCAAGTTCTTCTCTTGATTTGGGATGTTTAGCAATAGATACAGGAAGACCACACTCTTTCAATAGTCTTCTATGTTCTTCGTCACTTACTAATTTATCCCACATTTATTTTCTTCTTACAAGATTATAAATATTATTTACAAGCTTCCAAAATAAGTTAGATAATTCTTCTGCAAATAGTATTGAATAGATGCAAGCCATTATAACTCCGAAGAATACAAGAAACGGTTCTAGAATTTGCCAATTACTCATTTTACTTCTCCTTTATCCATTTTAGTTTCATTAAACAGTCTTCACATTCGCAGTCTTCGCAATAATAACGACAGCAATCACAATCACCTGTAAAATTATCTATTGATACTACTGTGATGTAAACAACATCTGAGAATGCTTTTATTTCTGTAGCGTGCTCATTGCAGATGCGTGAAGGTTTTATATCTACGAATTCATCATCTATATGTTCAGGAATCCAAGCGTAATGAGTAGCATCATTACTGCAAGATTCCTTCAGGTTACCTGCACATTTCATTTTATCTTACTCCTTTATTTTACTTCTGTATGTTTTACCACAACATTTACAATACTTCTTTTCATACTTTACTGGAAATCTGCTCCGCCTGGAATTCAGTAGCTTCATAAGTTTTTGCAAGAATCTCTTCATCTAAGTATTCCTAATATTCTGTAGTATTATTCTAGTAATCATCTCATCTAAGAATTCAAATTTTCCTGCCAGACAAACTTTTCAAATTTGATGTTCTCCTGTAGCTTGAAAAAACAGGAAAAAAACCAATTTCTGAAAATGGCTTTTCGGAAACAAAACCAAACTTTCTGAACTATTGACGGATTAAGAAAACGACTATGTGAATTCCTAAGTAGAAAATAGAACAATAGAGGAAAGTTAAAGTAGCTTCACAGATAAAATCTGAAGCCTTTTCTAGTAGGTTTAACGCCTTTTTTATTGTCATTGTGTATCCTTTCTAAATGTGAAAAACCTGTAGCTTAAAAGGTAAACTACAGGTTTTTCTTGGTTTGTGTAACTTTGTTATATATTAAGCTTTTTTGCTAGTCTTACCGCCTTTTCTGTAGCTTCAGAAAGAGAAAAACCCTCTCTAATAAATGCTAGTTGTAAATCTTGTTTAAATGATATTGTTTCGGTATTCATCACAGTCAATTCATTTGGTAAATATCTATTATTAGTAAAATAGTAATCGAATAGTCTGTCATCTTGAAATTTTGTGAGGAATTCTTGAGGAATAGGAACGTTCCTGTTAAACGTTCTGATAATGCCGTTAAATTCGATTTTAAGACGTTTATATTTACTAGGTAAGGTATTAATCCAACCTCTAGCAATTTCCTCAGATTTACGCTTAGAGGATGCAAAAATAATTTCTGAATCTTTCCCAAATTGCAAATGAATTCTGAAAAGTTTCTTCTGTTTCTCAACTAGAATTTTCGCTGTTTTGTCTGTCGTAAGTTTCACTTGTTTTTTCATTCTAAATTTTAGGGAGTAAGTAGATACCTACTCCCTTTTTGCATAAAAGCAACCTTATACGGATGCGTTCCTTTTCTTCCATACTTTGACGTTTAGAGAAAGGTCAACTTGTACAGGTTTGTTCTTTCCGTCAACATCCATCATTTGATTGAACTTCACTAGTGTTCTAGTGTTGTCATTACCTCGTTTGACGCTGTTTTCGTCTATAGATGCTTCTGTTTTGGCATCCTTAGTAATAGCATCGAAAACTAGGTTTTCAATCTCTTTCATAGCACCTTTCACACTAGTGGTCAAAGTGTACTTTTCGGATGTTGTTCTAACTCTAGTATGTCTGAGAACGCTTTCTGTAGCCTTTTCTAGGGGTAATCCATCAGACACTAGTAAATCAATAGATTCAGACATTTGCTCTGGTTCTATTATCTTTCTATCTTTACTAGTTTCGTTTTCCTGTAAAGTAAAGGCAAACAGTGAAGCATCACCTTTATCCTTTTCAGTATTGACGAATTCTAGAGTTGTCATCTTATCGGTTGCGTTGTTTGTTACTGCATTCATTTTGTATTTATCCTTTTTGTTTTGAATGTTACAGAAAGAACATCTTTCTGCAATTCCTTTTTACAGGAATTTTTTCTGCAGGAACAAAATTGACAGGATAAACGATTCATTGCCCAAAGGTAAGGATAAAAGAACATATAGTGCAAGCGGTTTTTTTACCAATAAATAAAGGACTTGACTTGTATAAAAAAACATTCGTAAATTGAAAGATTTATTAAACTGGAACGAAAACCGAAAATTGCAAATCCTATAATTTACAACGTCCTCCCATAACATGCAAGCTTTTTTTTCACTTTCTTTTTGGGCTTAATGGTTGTCAACGAAAGCGAACAGAAAGCGTATAACCCGACCCCGTGCCCCTGGGCCATCAAAGGGAGACACACATTGTAACCCTATTTTTTGCAAATTCAACTTTCCCCAATACGTGTATACGAATTATACGTATACGGTATTGATGGATATATTAGTATTAGTATATAATATATATATATATATATACATATATACATAGTAGCTATTTCAAATTTTTCCTTGACTTTGCTTGTAAATTGTAGTAAATTATGTTGTGACTGCAAAAACCAACAGTAGGCTAGCTAAAAGATATTGTGCAAATTATGGCAAAGGAAGTAACCTGGCAATATGTGCAGGAATTATGATTGCTGCAAATGGTATGTTATGGCAGAATATTGAGTATGCAGGAAAAAAGTGCTTTGCAGATGAAAAGTGTGACTATTTCATAGCTATCGTACATCCAGGGATACCATCAAATGAACACTAAATTCGTACTTTTACTGATTTTGTCAGTGATTTCAATAGAATTGTTAATGTACATACAAAAAATTGATATAATCACATTTTACGTAATAATGTTGGTAACAATATGGAATACAGGAAAAAACATTTTCCACTACGGAAAGCAACAATGGCTAAGAAACGGCGGCTAGGACGGGTAGGAATAAGAATTAGCGGGAAATGGTACTCAGCGAGGGATTTTTTTAAAGCGGAAAAGAAGGCAGCCGAGATTATTGATGAATTCAGGAATCAAGAACTCTCAAAGCCCGACAGGGCACGCTGCGTTCCACCAGGCGGATACGGATATTTGCCTTAGTGAAGTTCGAGTTCGTGGAAACAGAGAACAATAAAGCTGTTTTATCTCTAATAGCCCGAAGATTGCACTGGGCGAAGAAAAAGCATGGCAACGAAATGCCGCTTGATGGCACATATGACCTTGTTGATGCCCTTGAAGAGGCTTTGGACCTCTCAATTTACCTTGCCGCGGAAATTATACACATAAAAAACCGTCGCTGGAACGTAAAAAGGGAAAATAACGAAAATAATGTGTCTAGTATCGTAAGAGAAGCTATGGAAGACCCAACAAACCCTTGGTCTTCGGCTTGTCCGACCTGTAATGGCGACTAAAGCCGTCCCAAAACACAAAAGAGCGGTCATTGTGCCGGATATACACTTTCCTGAGCAGGATGATGCTGCCATAAACTGTGTTTTGAAGGCAATTACCCTCGTTAAGCCTAATATCTTTGTCTGTTTGGGTGACATAGGTGAGTTTCACAGTGCCTCTGGATGGAGATACAAGCGTCAAAAGCGGCCACCTCTGGAATTTATACTGCCAGAGATAGATGAGGACATAAAAGCGGCCAACGAAGGCCTCGACCTTTTTGACAAAGTACTGAAAAGGATAGGATGTAGCGAGCGTTACATGATAGAGGGAAACCATGACGCTTGGCTGAACTCCTTTGTTGAAGAGCATCCATACCTCGCAAAGGACTATTTGTTCCCAAATGCGATGCGTTTGAAGGAAAGAGGGTATAAATACTACCCTTATGGAAAGTATTTAAGAATTGGAAAGCTGTACATATACCATGGTGGTCATTTCAGCTCAGTATACCACACACGTGCACATGCATTAAATCTAGGCAAATCGGTGGTATACGGTCATTTGCACGATATTCAGCGACACAGCGTTACTCACGTTGATGGAGCACATGCAGGATTTAGCCTAGGATGTCTTAAGGATATGTCTGATGAAGCGAACTCATGGCTTAAAAACAGAAAAACGAATTGGGGACATGCTTTCGGCATTGTGGATTGGTTTAGCAATGGCGATTTTAGACTCGATGTTGTTGATATCACAAAAGGCAAAACGTTTCTTTGGGGGAAGCTAATTGATGGAAACACTTAATTTGGCGGATAACATAGCACAATTGAAGGTTTTGAAGTGGCAATACGACGAAACAAAGAAACTTGACCCGCCAGAGTCTACAGACGCAAAGCATGATATTATTAGAAATATCTTAAAAACAATAGAAAACTTGGATGTTCCACAACTTATAGGCACAATGAACCCAAACGAGTATTCATAGAGGTCTTACCTTCACATGGGGGGAAGCGGTTAGGAGCTTAAATTATTTGGACGGGAAGTGAAGGCTAAGACAATAAAAGACAAAAGGCATTTTGTTTACAAGGATGAGAAAGAATTTAGGCTCTATCATAAGAATGTAAAGCTGATTGAGTCCTGGAGGGATGCGGAGGAGGGTGAATGGTGCCAGACAGATGACGAGCAGGTTGTTCAGGTCTTAAAAAAAAGCCCCTTTAAGGCTAATACGGGAAAAGACAAGCATTATGTTCGTACACTGCTAGGTACCTATGTTGCCGAGAACAAAGAACCAATGGAGGGAAATATACCAAAGAACCTCTATTCCTTCTCTCGCGACAAGAATCACAAAGAAGTTCAGGCCACGGACCGAGATGCTAATGCAAATGAGCTAATCTTTGCTCAGTATGTCGTTAAGGGTGTTGACCCGACTGATGCCTATTTGAGGGCTTACCCTACAGATAAGCATGAATATGCCAAGGTAGCGTCGAAATCGTTACTAAAACAAGAAAGGGTGATGAAGTTGATAAGAAAAGAAGTAAAAGATGCGTTGTCTTTAGTAGGTATCACACATGAGGAAATTCTGAAACAGGTATGGTCAATAGTCAAAGAGGATGAGAACAACTCAAGTTCTCGTGTTCGCTGTCTTGAGCTACTTGCAAAGGTATCCGATATGATGCCGAATGCTGAGAAAAAGTCCGAAACGCTTACTGTCTTTCAAGGATTTACCCCGGCAGAGCTACAAACACTGAAATCCGATGGCGAAACAAAGATGATTGCTCAGGCGGAAGCTGAGATTGATGACACGTGAGGTTCGAATAGTCTTTCCAGAATTCCAGCTTGAGTGTGACGTTTGTGAGAATCAGGTTCAGATAGTTTTGGAAAACACCATTTTTGACAGTGGTGGAATGTTTTACGGGTGGAGATGCCCCATATGCCACACTATATACAATTCCGATAGCAATATTATATACATAGGAGGCTACGAGAACGAAGACTATGCTTCAGCATGAGAGATGGCTAGATGACTGGCTTGACATAGATATCGTGAATTGGGAGGGGTACGATACCATACAAAAGAGTAGGAAAGACCGTCTATGTAAAGAAAAGCAGGAAATGGAAGAAAAAGGCAACGGCAAAGAGCGTAGCCAAGGCAAAAAGCATGATAAGCCTTCTTCGGGGTGTAAAGCACGTATGGAAGCCAACAGGTAAAAAGAAGAGTGTCAAGCGTTCTTAAAAAAAGAAGGAAGAAGATTAAGAGACATCGGTGGAAGAAAAAGCAAAAACAAGACAGACACAAGAAGAAGCGGCGTTAAGAAGACCAGAAGAGATAAGTCTTAATGCAAAAGACCAGCTTTTAAAGCAGGCCTATGAAGACCTCATATTCTTTGGAAGAGCCTTTTTACCTAAGGATTTCCTTAAAAAGAGCAAATCTCCGCCATTTCACTATGAAATAGGTCAAAAGCTTATATCTACTCAACCTGGAGAGAGAATTTGCAATATTGTCCCTAGGGGCTTTGGGAAGTCAGTTCTTGCCAAAGCTGCCATTTTACACAAAATATGCTTCGGACAAAAGGATGACCCACATTTTATTGCTTGGGTGGCTGAAGAGCAGGGACAGGCCATTGACCATTTAAAATATATTAAGTCACACATAGAAAACAATAAATACATTAGATACTATTTTGGGGACCTTGCCGGAGACTTGGTGGGCAATCGATGGACTGAGAAGGATATTATCACATCCAAAGGGGATAGGATAATAGCAAAGGGCACAACTCAGCGTCTGCGTGGTCGTGCTGAGATTGACAGGCGGTACACTGGCATTGTATTGGATGACTTTGAATCCGAGTTAAACACCAAAACACCAGAAAGGCGTGCCGAAATTAAAAGATGGATTGTTTCCACGGTATACCCCTCGCTTGAAGAGACACCTGGTCACGAAGGATGGATTTGGCTTCTTGGTACTATTGTACATTATGACTCATTTCTTCAAATGACATATGACTCATATACCGAAGCCAAGAAGGAGAATCGCTCATATCCGTGGGATGTAATGTTTCATCAGGCTATAGAGGGTGGGAAGTCTATATGGTTAGAACAATTCTCAAATAACAAGCTCAAGAAAAAGAAAAAAGAATTTATAGAGGCTGGGCTTGTAAACAAGTTTGCACAGGAATATATGAATGATGCACGTGACATATCAAATGCAGCGTTCAAAATTGACAGAGTCCAGTATTATGCCGGACATCACAAAGCTAAGAACAACTTCTCATATCTCATAACGAATGATAAGGCTATTCCAATTTATGTGTATCTCGGAGTTGATGTTGCACACACAGCATCTTCTTCGTCAGACTATCAAGTAATCCTTGTTATGGGAATGGATTCTGATAAAAATCGTTATGTGCTAGAGTATTTTCGAGAAAGGATTCCAACTTTCGACGTTCCAAAGAAGATTATACAACTTGCAAAAGATTATGGACCTGTAAGGCGAGTTACTATTGAAACTGTTGCTGCACAGGAAATGGTAAGAGATATGGCAGATAGGTTATCTCTTGCAGACAGGCGTTTGGCTCCAGGAATATTTAAGGGTGCTAAACCACCGAAAGGAATAAAAAAGGCTGATAGGCTAGAAACAGCATTGGGACCCATAGTAAACGGAAAGAAGCTATACATAAAGAGAACTATGACGGAATTGACAGATGAATTATTTGAACACCCGAAGGCAAGGAATGATGATATTCTTGATGCACTGTACTATGCAAACTACTTTGCGTGGCAGAAACCACCTTCTAGTAAAGTTATGGATATAGACGATTTTAACTCTCCAGCTAATGAAGGAAGTAGAAAAACTGCAAAATATCTTAAGTATAACTGGCTTACAGGTGCAAGAACATAGGTTTCCTGCAAAAAAACTCTTGACAAACGGCATTTTTTTCCTTATATTATCTTAGAGAGATTTACTATTATACCTTGGCAGCAAAAAAAGAAGAAAAACCCGACTTGCAGGCTCGAATTGAGGAGCTAGAAAAAAACGCTCACGAGCCTTATGACTTTTCTAAAGACTACAACGAGCTTGCAGGGCTTGTTGAGGGTATAGAAGCCAGATTGCAGAAAATAGAGGAAACAGCAAGCGTAAAGAATTATATAGATGGCTAAAATAGAGAAGGCACCAGAAGCAGAACAGAACCAGGAACTTTATCGTAACTGGCGTGATGCACGTACAGACTGGGATACAGAAGCAAGAACTGACTTAGATTTTTTTCTTGGCAATCATTTTACTTCAGAAGAGTCAGATGAGCTTGCATCTAGAAATCAAGCAGATGTTCCTATGGATAGGATATCTCCTGCAATTGATAAGCTAAAGAGTGTTCTTACTGCAAGACCCCCCGTGTTCACAGTGGTTCCCAGAGAGGACTCGGATGCACAGGTAGCTTCCGTGTTTCGCTCTATACTAGGATATGTCTGGGACATTTCAGACGGTGATAATCAGATAAAGCAGGCTATCACGGATTATGCTGTTACGGGTCTAGGATATATGTATGCATATGTTGATGCAGAATCAGATTTCGGTAGAGGTGATGTCAAGTTTACCTATGTTAATCCCTTCCGTGTTTATGTCCCACCTGACTGCAGGGACAGGTGGTTTGCTGATGCCGAGGGCATCATTCTTTCTACTATACTGACAGGCGAACAGGTCGTCAACCTCTACCCACAATTAGGTGACCAGATAGATTCAGAAACTCAGGAAGTCTATCCTGGGGTGATACATGAGCTATCGACGTATAACGAGGAAGATTATCCAGACGCTCAGAATGTAAACTCAATGAAAGTGTTTACGCCGGCTGAGACAAAGGATAAGAGCTATTCTAATACATTTACTTCTGATAAATACCAGATACTCGAAAGGTTTTATCCTGTAAAGGTTCCTTATTATCGGGTTATTGACGCACGCTCTGGAGAGGAAAGCGTTCTTGACGAGCAGGCTTTTCAGACTATGCTTCAGGAAAACCCTGGAATGGTTGAAAGGGGGTTTTTGCAGTTTGAAGAGGTTTTACAGCCAAGAATTGCAGTAACGGCAACAATTGGAGAGGTTCTGCTATACGAATCTGTATTGAATACTGATATGTATCCAATTGTACCACTTCCAAATATTTGGACAGGAACACCATATCCGAAATCGGATGTATCTCGTGCACGTCCTATGCAGAAGCTTTTAAACCGTTTATGGTCTTTGGCTCTTTCTCATGCACAGGCATCTGCAGGTCTTAAGCTTATTGTACCGATTGGGTCTGTTGATAATCTTGATGACCTAGAGCGTGAGTGGGCAAATCCAAATGCGGTTATCGAAGTTGATACAACACAGGGTGAGCCACATTATCCTGCACCACAGCCATTAGCCTCTGAGTTCTATCGGCTGATTCAACAGGCAGAGTTCTACATAGATTTTATCTTCGGTCTTCCAGAGATGACTCACGGGTTTCCAGAGAAGGCCCCTGATACAGTGCGTGGAACGGAACGTATGGTAGCACTTGGAAGCGATAGACCGAAGTCCAAGTTACGTGATATAGAATTTAGTATTAATCGATTGGGAAAAGTATTGTATGGTATATCAAAGGGACATTACACATTTCCAAAAATGTTCACACTAGTACAGGCTGATAACAATATGACCGAGATAACGGTTAATATGTATGACGATTCCTCTCAAGCTGTAAATGATATACAAAAAGACAGGCTGAACGTGGGACAGCACGATGTGAGAATTGTTTCAGGAAGCACTCTTCCAGAAAGCAAGTGGGCGACATTCGGTGTATACCTTGAAGCTTTTCAGCTCGGGCTTATTGACAGAATTGAAGTATTAAAGAAAAACCCAGAAATTTTTGACAAAGAAGGTGTCTTGGAAAGAATGGATGAAATGCAGCAAATGAGGGATTATGTTGCACAACTCGAAGAACAGATTCAAAACTTGAGTGGTGACTTACAGACAGCACAGAGAGAAACAATGCATGCCAAACAAGACAATGAACTTTCAAAATTTAAGTCTCATCTCACAGAGATTGAGGCTAATGCGAACGCAGACCGAAAGGTCCGTGCTTCGAAATTGGACGCTGCCGTCAAGCTTTCTCAGAGAGAGCTTGATATGCTTGGAAAGCAGGAAAAAGCGGCAGCTAAATCGGAAACATAACATATGGTGACGCTTCGACAGGGAGATTCCACAGGAGTCCAGTCCACGGTTTGAAGACATCAGGAGGTAGGTTATGGCAACAGAAGAAAACGTAATCGATGAGGTAATCGATTCACAGGAACAGGATACGGTTGATTTATTTGCGGACAGCGATGAATCTGTGGGCGAGGACTACGAATCCCCCGCAGAAGAAGCTGAAGAGCTAACTTCGGACGCAAGTGGCGTTGACTGGGAAACCGAGGCTAAAAAGTTCCAATCTATGAAAGACAAGGCGGAAGCCGAGTTGACTAGTTGGAACCAATATCAGCCCTTAGTTGACCTTTTGGAGAGTAGACCAGATTTGATAAAACTATTACAGGAAAATCTGAATTCACAAGTAAGTGCTAGCCAAGATGCTGTTTCTGAGGAGGATTTTAATCCTTGGGATGCGTATTTCAAGCCCGATTCCCCTTCTTTCAGGTTTCGTGAACAACAGGAACATGGGAAGGTAAATCAGGCTATACAACAACACATGGGAGCACTCCAGGAACAGGTGTTTGTAAACAATCTTGTGAGCGAACTAAAAAATGTTTATAAGCTTGGTGAACAAGATACACAAGAGTTTCTTCAATTTTACGCGCAACCGAAGGAGCAATTGTCACTTGACGCACTTGTTGACGTATTCGTGAAAACAAAGAAAAAGGATGGGTCGAAGCCTTCTTCTTCACTGGATGCAGTCCGAGCTGGAAAGTCAGCTCCCAGGACCGCCGGAGCTGTGCAAGGCAAAGCCCCCGCTCGAAAGAGCGATGAGGATAAAGTCTGGGATGCAGTGATGGCGAGTTCGAATGCAGGTAGATTACCTTAGGAGGTAAACTATGGCTGTTACTTATAACACTGGCACACTTAAATCAAGTGACATAACTGTTGCTGCGACGAGTGCCGATGTCGGACAAGCTCCAGACCGTAGACGACTATATAACTTTGGAGACAGGGTAGCTGAATTAGCTCCAGAAGAGTCTCCATTTTTCGTCTACCTGAGCAAAGTAGCCAAAGTTCCTACCGATGATTCAGTCTTCAGGTATCTAGAAAATCGTACTAAGATTAATTGGACTTCCAGAAATTTCTATATTGATGGTGCCCCAACGGGTGCTGTTACTGCTGGAACCAGTTATGCTTTTACGGTTGATGACGCAGCTTCTTCTCCAGGCAGTATTGACTGGCTTGTGAAGGGCATGGTCTTCTCCGTTAATACGGTTGATGGTACAGCTGGATGGTCACAGGCAATATTCCGAATTGAGTCGTCTCCGTCAGACAATGGTGCTGATACAAGCTTCACAGGTAAATGTGTTGAAGTATCAAACTCCAACGTAACTGGCTATGCGACATTAGCAGATAACGACCAATGTCAGGTTATCGGCACCTCATTTGCTGAGGGTTCCGGCGCACCTGATGTGTGGTCTGCGGAAATCGAGGATAACTACGGTTATACTCAGATTTTCAAAACTGCTGCGGAATTGTCAGGAACTGCACTAGCTACTCGGTTCAGGGGATACTCTGATGAATTTCAGCGTATTTGGGCTGAGAAGCTTCGTGAACATAAGGTCGACATTGAACGGGCTTTGCTCTTTGGGCAGAAAGCTCGTGTAACTGGCGTTCAGTACACTGAAGGCCTTGTTGGTCATATTGTAAAAAACACGAATCCGACTACCGACGATTCTGATTTATCCCACACATCAGGTGCTGGATATTACAGAAGCGTAGCACAGGCAGAATTAACCTATGACAGAATGCTTTCTGACTTAGAGGTTATTTTTGACCCCGCTCGCGGTGGCAGTGGCGACAGATTGGTTCTTTGCGGATTGCCCGTTGTTTCTTTCTTTAATAAACTAGGAGATGGGAACTTCTTGTACGAGTCTTTACAGGCTGGTACTACAGCTGTTACTCCATTTCGTTGGAACTACGAAGAAAGACAGGGTACTTTTGGACATTCAATCATGGTTATTGATAGTATCCATGGCCGAATGAATCTGGTTAAGGAGCCACTCTTCCGTGGTATTGCTAGCGGCTTCATGCTTATGGCTGATATGAAAAACGTTGCCTACCGTCCGCTTGTCGGAAACGGTGTCAATCGTGATACTCATGTTATTACTAACGTACAGAACGACGACGAAGACCTTCGGAAAGATATGATTCTGACCGAAGCGGGTCTGGAAGTTACGCTTCCTGAAACCCATGCTCTTTACAACGTCGAAAGTCTGTAGGGGATGAATCATGCGTAGTGACTATATTAGTAAAAGTAGTGGAGCTGGTGGATTTCTTCAGCCTTGGGAACAAATCAAGGCTGCGAGAACTCTAGACGCTGAGACGGATAGCGGAAAAACCTTTAGGTTAGATTCCGCTGGTGGTGCGTATACAATTACGCTTCCCACCGCTACTACAGGTCTAGATGGGACCACTTACAAGTTCTGGGTAGAAGAACATACACCGACAGCAGCAATTACGATTGCCGCTGGCAGTGCGATTGTTTTCGGCAAGGTCAACGAAACTGAAGTTGACACTGGCGATGACAGTCCAGGTTCTTCAGCCGCAACTGGTGTATCCAATGTCATTATTGGCACTTCGGCACATAAAGGGGATTTCATTGAAATGTCCTTCAGTGCTGGAGCATATTGGATGTTTGGTTCGTCAGCTGCCGATGGCGCAGTTACCACATCATAATCCGAATTCATAAGGATTAGCAGTTTTTGTTTGCTGTGGGGGAAGGTCGTATAAAGGACTTTCCCCTAAAAAACAAGGTGGTTAGAGGGTTATACTTCTTTCCACCGCTAGGTGAAATGTTTACTATGGATAATATTAGTAATTTTGTTAATACTGTATTTCTTGGGAAATCGTCCCAAGTGGTACGAAACTAGAGAGGAATAGTTATGCCGTATGGTGGTACAGGTCCTGTTCAGGACAATCCAATGGTTCAGTCTATGAAGATGAATCAGATTTTGGAAGTTTTTGGAGACAAGCAAGGATATATGGAAGCACAGAGTGCACCAATTACAGGTGCTGGGCAAAGACTTCCTAGTGGAAGTTCTTTAATGGCGGCTCTTATGCCACAGGTTGGTCCACGTAGGGGCACACAGGCTCCCCCAAGGGCACCAACGGGAAGTCCGAATGCCGCAGGAGTGAAAGGGAAACTCGCTCAGGCACGCGGGCGACCCAGAGGCAGAATGCCAGCGGGGGCACCGATGGCTCCGCCTCCTATGATGGGCGCAGGAATGGGAATGCCTATGGCTCCACCCCCTATGATGGGTGCTGGGATGGGAATGCCAGGAGTAGGTGGTGCAGGTGCTGCAGGAGGTCCGAACCAGCTTCAGATGATGGCTTTATTGGCTATGATGCAGCAGGGACAGGGACCTAGAGGTAGAATGCCTATGGGTGCTCCTCCTATGATGGGCGCAGGAAGATACGCTTGAAGATATCTGGAATTTGTTCTTCCCACGGGTACTACAAGGGAGAATCTTGTCCCAAATGTGAGGAAGTAAAAAAGGTTTCATCTCCTTATGGATTTGTAAGGACAGAACGTGGAAAGCGGACTGATATAGAGTTCAGGAGCCAAACCATAGATGATAATATTTCTGAAATGAACCAAAGAAGATGGGGGGCTTGAACTATGCCTAAAGGCAAAGGAACGTACGGACGCAAGAAAGGCAGACCGCCTACCAAGAAAAAGAAGAAGAAAAAGAAAAAAAAGAAAGGCAAGAAAAAGGGGATGCGCTGCTAAACAAAAGGCGGAAAAAGAATAATGGCTAACGAACTAAGAATAGAAGCACAGCTTGAATACAGCAAAAATGATGTAAAGCATTCAAAGCACGATTCAACATTTGTTGATGTATCTGGCGATGCTATGCATATGGGTGTACAGGTTATCGGAACAAGTGCAGAAACGCTAACATTTAATTCTACAGACTTGAGTGATGTAGGATATGTATTTCTCAAGAACCTCGGTACTAGCGGTACAATATATATTGATGAGGATTCTGATATGTCTTCCACGACATCAATGGTAGCATTAAAACCAGGAGAGTTCGCAATGTTTCGCTCTGGTGTAGATGCTATTTATGCTCTTGCATCTTCTGCAGAAAATTTGCAGATGATACTAATTGAGGCGTAATGGCTACGTTCCAAGTGCAAATTGAAGATATGGTCGGTACTGTAGGCGGTAGTTCTTCTGATACTACAGCAATTACATCCTTTCTTACAGATGGTGCAAAAGAGGTTATAAACCTTATGCCACCCAATCTTTTAAGGTTGTGTTCTTCCGAGGTAACACTTACTCCACAAGCCCCTGGAAGTGAAAGTTCTGCGTCTACATTGAATACAGGCAAGGTTTTTAATGTAAGGCGAAGCGATGGAACGATTGACCAACCCTGTAGATTGATTCCAGCAAAGCTTAAAGGACGTGTATCTGACTCAGATGATATGGACTATGCTACAGCAACAGACCCTGTGTATTATATTGAGAGTAATTTTCTTAATATATTACCATCATCCTCTTCTGCGGTAGGTAAATATTCTGAAGTTCAGTATCCAGCCGTAGCCTATGGCGATAGTGCTATTGCTACATTCCCAGACGAGCTTGAATACATTGTTGTATTGTATGCTGCGGTGAAGGGAATGGAAAGAATTATAACAGATATTATGGTTGACGAAGACATTGAACTCGGCAATGCTAGAAAGGACCAGTATAACTGGCTTGTAGGGCAATATGCAAAAGCAGTACAGGCAATGACGGGAGCACCGGCAGGAGCATAAATGACATTCAAGAAAATACTTTCAAGGGTTCGAAAGGTACATCCTAATGCTGGCGAAACATATGTAAAGGCGATTGTTAACGATGCACTTCTTGATTTAAGGAAGTATAAGGTATCTAGGAAATATTCAAAGATGAACACCATAACAGACCAGAGATGGTATAATATTGGGGATACAAATTCGGACCTAAAAATAGATAAAATTTATAATGTTTATTACAAAAATAGTGATGGGACATATAGAAGGATTCCAAGGCTATTGGATTCTCACAGATTAATAAATACGGATGTTAAATAATGGCATATAGCTATCCAGAAAACGAAATAGCTTATTATATAGTTGGCGATAGGCTTGCTCTTATTACGCAGAAAAATACATCTTCAAAAAATTTATACGAGGCTATTGACGAATCACAGGAAGATGGTCTTTTAATTGAATATAGTGCACAGCCTGATGAGATTGTTAGTCTTTCAGATGTGCCTGACTGTGATGATACCCTTCATCCTGCACTTGTTGACTATATCAAGTGGAAGCTTTTTGATGACAGGATGGATGAAGCATCTATGATGCAGGGAGAAAAATATAGAAGAAGATGGGTACGCACGACAAGTGAGTACGCAGGTAGAGATAAGATAGGCGGGTTAAGGCAAATTGCGCCTTACCCATTAAGATGATATGCCCATGTCAATATTCTCGGGCAGTAAGGCATACATAAAACAAGGAGATAATAATGGCAGCAAATATTCATAAATATACAGTCGTAGAGACAAACAATATTACAATAGGGCAGGCGGGAGTTGCATTCTTAGCAGATACTTCTACATATACGCCACCAGGTAATATGAAAGTAATAGCAATTCAATTTACAGAGGACACCCTGTTTGATTCCAGTGATGCTACAACGGCTGATTCGGATTGGCCTACAGACGCACAGGGCGGTCCTGGCACAAACAGTGATGCTATTAATCAGACTACCATGCCACAGGGTATGACAATTTACGGTAGATGGACTACGGTAGCATTTGATTCTGGTTCTGCATTTCTATACTTAGGACCCTAAATCGTGTCACGCTTAGGTACAAGATTAGGCATTGTACAGGTAGTGCATCAAATGGCACGCCTTGCAAGAGATTTATGGAACTCTATATCTCTTAATGATGTATGGGAAAGAGAACAAAGAAAATGGGAAGACATTGTTTAAAAATTTTATCGCAACCATGTCAAGTAGTTTCGGGCGGTAAGTTGCGAGATTTAACAAGGAAACTAAAAAGGAGAAATAAATTATGGCAGCTTTAACGGGACAAACGATTGCTTCGAGTTACGAGCAATTGCTACATTGTGATGCCGATGGCGGACTAACGACCAGTCTGCAAGCAATTAAAGATGGTGACAATGGCATTACATCTGCTTTGAAATTGGCAAGAGATAAGGTGGAGATTTTGCCTTCTGGTGCGGATAGTACAACTGCATTTGAAGTTTCGCAAAATGATGGTACGGCTATTTTAACAGTTAATTCAAGTAGCCCTACGGTTACTATTACTGGCGATGGAGTTGTTACGGACGATTTAACTCTTAACAGTGATGCGTCTGTTTTAACATTCGGGGCAGGTAGCGATGTTACCTTTACTCACGATAATGGCACAGGAATGGATGTTGCCTCAGCGGGAGATTTTGATATAGCCGTATCGGCAGGTAACGGTACATTTACTGTTGCAGACGGTCAGACGCTTACACTTGGACAGAGTGGGGCTTCTGCTATATTGCTTTCACCCCACGGAACGGCTGGGAGTGAATTAGCTTCATTAATTAATACGGCTGGAACTACAGACGGTTCAGATGCCGCAGGTTCAATTCTATTGAGTGCTGTAGCTGGTGGTATAGGTTTGGCGTGGGCAGACGGAAAAGATTTATGGGCTGAAGGTGGCAGGTTTGTCGTTACGGCAAATGAAAACGCAGCTGATTGTATCAAGCTTCACGCAGATGCTGGTACTTCTCAAGCAATCACACTTATTAATGATGAGGGTACTGGTGCTACTGAGGGTTCTGCAGCTATTCAGCTTCTTGCTTCTGCTGGTGGTGTCAATATTAAAGGTAATGTAGATGCTGCAAATGCTGTATTACTTACAGCGGATGGTGGAACATCAGCTACAATGGTCGTACATAATGACCAAAGTACAGTTGATGGGGCTGCCGCTGCTGGTTCTATTTTGCTTGTATCAGATGCAGGTGGTCTAGGACTTAGTTGGGCGGATGGTAAGGACTTATGGGCTGAAGGCGGACGTGCTATTGTAACAGCCAACGAAGATGCGGCTGGATGTATAAAACTTCACGCTGACGATGGTACAAGTCAAACCATTCTTTTGCAGAATGATGCTGGCAATACTGCATCAGCAATCAATCTAGTATCCACTGCTGGTGGTATTACACTTGCTCCGTTGAGCACCTCGGGCGTAACCGTAGGTGTTGATGATACTGGAGCCGATGTAAGAGTATATAGTGCAACAACAAATGAAGGATTGCATTATGACGCATCAGAGGATGAGTTGGGGCTTCTTCTTACAACTAAGTTAAAGTTTCACGATATCGGTGGTGGTGAAGAAATTTATGCTTCAGCAAATGGGCACCTAGAGGTAAATGCTGGAACTACATTAGATATAACCGCACCAACTGTTGACATCAATGCCGCTACGGCAGTTACTATTGATGGGCCAGCACACACATTTGCATCTAGTACTTCAGCCAAACCTCTCGTTATTATAAAAAATACCACTAATGATACAACGGCACCTACACTTAGGTTTGTTATGGACAAAGGTGCGGCAGGTGCTGATGGAGATGATTGTGGTACAATAGAATTTTATGGTGATGATGACAACCAAGACAACATAGCTTTTGCCAAAATATTGGCTGAAGTCGCTGATGCTTCCAATGGTGCAGAAGGTGGGAAGCTGACTTTGGGTGTTGCCTCACACGATGGCGAAATGAATGATGGTCTTATCCTTTCTGATGGTTCAGCAGAAGATGAAATAGATGTTACCATTTGTAATGGTACGGCATCGGTTCTAACTGTGGCGGGTCACGTTTTACCAGCAACAGATGATGGACAAGATTTGGGTAGTGCTTCTTATCAATGGCGGAACATTTATACAGGTGACTTGAACCTCAACAACACCAGAGGGGACGGGAATGAAGTTGACGGAACTTCTGGAAGTTGGACAATTCAAGAGGGTTCTGACAATCTGTTTCTTATCAATAGAAATACAGATAAGAAATATAAATTTAAATTAGAGGAGATAGAGTAATGGCTTTATATACAGCGGGTGATGTGACTGGGTGGGTCAAAATTGGAAGCACTACTATTAGTTCAAATGCTGACCCAGTTGAGATTGAACATGGATGGGATTCTACTTATGATGTTTATAAGCTTTATGTTTCCAATTTACGTGGAACCTCAGATGGTCAGTCGGTGAAATTGCAACTGAAGAGTGCCGGTTCTTATGATGAAGGAGACAATTATCATTATCAACATTCAAGATATTCTGGTAGTGGGATTTCAAGTTCTGGTGCAATTGACACAGATTTTATTGTGCTACACCAAAACCAAGGAGTAGATGGAGCAGGAGAGTCAACCAACCTTGAATTTACTTTTCACAATCCTGATGATACAACCTATACTAAACATGTAAGTTGGATTGGGTCGCAGGCAGAACAGTCTGCTAGTAGAGGAGAAGGTATTATTGGAGGCGGTGGGACTACAGTAGGTGTAGGTGCAATTACGGGGTTCCGTTTTAAGATGGGTTCTGGGTCTATTGCGTCGGCACAGTTCACGTCTTATGGATTGATAAAATAGGAGTTAGAATGACATTATATAAACAAGTTAATAATACACGCATAAAATTAACAGATGAAGAAGAAGCATCGACTCGGGCAGAGTGGGCAAAAGAAGATAGTAAAATAAAAGCCACCCAATACTCTAGAGATAGGCAGATGGCTTATCCTTCCTTGCAAGACCAGTTTGACCAAATCTATCACGAAGGGATAGATGCGTGGAAGGTTACCATTAAAGCGGTGAAAGACGCTCATCCAAAGCCTTAATCAATAGGAGATAATATGGTGTTAACGCTAGAACAGGTAGATGCACGACTCGCAGAGATTCCGCAGCAGATTGCGGTCATAACTGCTGAACAACATCAGTTGATGGGTTATAAACAGGCATTAGAAGACGTAGAGGCTGAGACCACACCTAAAAATGGTGAGGTAATACCTCCTCCACAGAAGGAGAAGAAATCCAAAGTTGGCAAAGGCACTTAAATGGATTCTTCCACTCATACTTCTCGGATGCCAATTAGACCCAGAGATAGTATATGTTCCCGAAATCTATGAGATAAGGGATACGCTCTATGTTCAAGTCCATGATACTTCATATGTTGAAAGCGAAGCATCTTTTGGAATTACATCAGAAGCCCAGCTCTATCCATTCGGAGTAGACAGTGTGGAACTCGGTTACTGGTATGCTGTCACGAAACTGGATTCAACTCCTGTTGATTCTGTTTTTCTTACTGGTTACATCATTGAGTGGAACAATGAAAGAAATTTGGGTAACGTAATGGATAAAACACATTTTGTACCTTGGCCCGACAATGCAAGAGATTGGGCTTATCCATTTAGTCATGGTTACGGAGAATTTTTCTCTAAACAGAAATGGGCAACAGATGATTGGCCCACAGATGTTGTAGTATCATACACAATGGAATTGGAATACAAGTAATGTACGGAATGATTAACGAAGCTATCCGAACCTTAGTCACAAGAGAGGCTGGTGAAGAGGTGTGGGAACAAGTACTTGAATCTTCTGGAGTAGGAGATGATGTGTTTGATGGTATGGAAGGATATGATGATTCTGTTACGTATTCACTTGTTGGGGCTACGTCAGAGATATTGGGGGTGCCGGCATCAGATGTGCTAGAGATGTTTGGTGTTTACTGGGCAACTGATGTTGCACCTAAAGGATATGGAGAATACTTCAATGCCTTTGGTCATGATTTTGAAACTTTCGTTGAGGGATTGGATGAGATGCACGTTAGGATTGCAGAGATGTTACCCAACTTAGCTCCACCCTCGTTTGAAATAAATAAACTTGGAGACAATCATTTTGAAATTCATTATGAGTCTCCGAGAGATGGATTAGCTCCTTTGGCTATAGGTACACTAAAGGGTATTGCTCAACATTTCGGTGGCGAAGCAGATATTACTCAGATAGAGTATAAAGGAACTGACGACCATGATGTATTTGAGGTCAAGTTTACCGATGGGTCATAAGACTAAGCTCGGCAGTCTATTAATGGATGCTGACATTATCACTAAGCGACAGCTTAATGAGGCTATTAATAAGCAGTCTAATGGTGATGACAGAAAGCTAGGAGAGATTCTAGTTGCGGCTGGGTATGTCACAGTAGAAGATTTAACGGGGGTTATGTTAGAGGAAGCCAAGGAAGCACAGTCTGAGAGAGAGAAGGCAAAACGAGATAGGTTATTACAGAAACAAATTTTACAGAAGAAGATTGCTCCAAAACCAGTTGTATCTAAGGTATCACCACTACCCGCTATAGTACCTGTGGCTGATGAGGAGATACTTAAAAAAAAATTCACGTTGTCAATCCAAACTATGGTGGCGGCTGTGACTGGTCTTATATCCCTACTAGGTATGTGGTATGCACTGCAGGGTGATATACAGGCTAATGTATTTAGGCTTGACACTCTTGAGAAAGAAGTGGATAGATTAAGAAATGAAGAATGAAAGACCCAGTAATGGCGTGTGCGATTGCAGTTGTAAGTGCCATGATACTGGTATCGGTAAGGCAGGTAGCACCACACGTATTCTGGGGAGTGCTCATAACTCTATTGATTTATACGTGTCAACGCCACCTAAAACAAAGTGGATATTTAAAGAAGAAATGAAGAATGAACGGACAAGAGCTGACTGATTGGAGAGAGAGCTTAAAAACTGATTTGGCTGAGGTCAAAACCGATGTCAGATGGATTAAGGACAATCTTAGAGGATTGGATGTGCGACAATCTGAACTTACGAAACAAGTATCGTGGCTTAGGGGGCTGGGTTCGCTTGTTGGTGTTGTTCTTGGGTCTATTCTTGCTCTGGTTAGCAGTGTAGTGTTTGGGGAATGACTAGTCTCAATGATAGCCTTCATATCAACATCAATATCAAGTGGCTCATACAGATTATCACAGCCTCTGTTTTGCTTACAGCTTCTTATTTTAAAGTCAGTAGCACACTTGATGACCACGGGACTAGGATAACGCAGATACACGATGAGATAGTAGGGATACAGATGAGGCTAGACCAGATGGAAAAAGAGCATGTAGAAGAGATTGAGCATCATAACGAAGAGCTTATACAAGAGAATAAATCTTTATTGGAAAAAATTGGAATAAGAAAACGATAGGAAATGAGGACAGTGAAGACATGGAGGGGAGAGCCAGACATAACGAACAAAGATATTAAGGATATGGAGAATTGGAATCAGAAGTTCGGGAACGCCTTTGCAACAACTCTTGGAATATGTTTCGTTTTTGCTTTTGTGATGTTCTTCTATGAGGGATGTAGTTGGGAAGGATATGATAGAAATGACAAAATTGTCAACCCTGAAAAAGAAGAAGGTGATGACCCAAATGTCAATTTCACCGCGTCAGATTGGATATTATTTAAATAGGAGATGGTACAATGGACATGATAATGCAAAACTGGGAATACGTAACAATAGGTATTCTTGTGGTAGACAAGGTGGTGGCTATGTCACCTAGCAAAATGGATGACCTCGTATGGACGGCTGCCAAAAAGGTTTTGATGGGCGTGAAAGTAATGAAGAAAAAATAATGCCTTTTTATCAGGAAATAACTAAGGTAATTGGTCGTGAAGGTGGATATGTAAACGACCCTGATGACCCCGGCGGAGAAACTAAGTACGGTATTTCTAAAAAAGCATATCCAAAGGTTGATATAAAGAACCTTACAATGGATGATGCCGTGGAGATATATAAAGATGATTATTGGCTACCAGCTAAAATAGAAAGACTGCCTGACGAGTTGCAGGGGCAGTACTTTGATATGGTGGTTAATCAGGGGATAGCCAAATCCGCCAAGATACTGCAACGTGCATGTAATGGGAAGAATAAATCTAAAATTCAAGTAGATGGTAAAGTGGGACCAAAAACAATTAAAGCGACTGCAAAATTAGAGCCTGAGAGATTAAGGGCTTACAGACTTATGGAATATGCTAGGTTAGCACTTACTCGACCAGAGTTAGAAAAGTATTATTACGGATGGGTTAGGAGAGCACTACATGCCTAAAGCATTCTATGGTCTAAAAGATTTCTCTGGCGGTCTTAACGACGCTTTCAATCCACGTGATATTGCTGACAATCAGCTTTCTGAAACAGACAATATCATTTTAGATGAGAGAATGTCAATCAAACCATTAGGCGGAGACTCAACACATACGGATATACCAGACGGTACCGCAGGGCACATTACGCCCGGATATGGTGCATTTGTATTCGAGTCTGACCATGAGCAAGGTTCTTCCGCATTAGACACGGGCGAGAACTGGTTTGCAATGTGCGATGGTCTTACGGGTACGATAGACCTATACGACCTTAAAGGTGATGCATTTAACAGCTCTCAAGTTGACTTAGGTACGGCTACAGGTGATACATTTGCCGCAAATAAATTAGCATTTACAGATAATTCTGGCTCTGGTACGAATGATACTATTGTAGATGATGACAGTACAATGATATCCAATGGGTTCCGCAAGGGCGACATTATTGCGATATCGGGATGTACTGATGATACAGACAACAATCTTAATGGTGTTAGGATTAAGAATGTGACTGCAAGTACGATTACACTTGACCATAGCGGTATTCTTGATACAGAAGCTAATGAAGCTGGCACTCCCACCATTACAAAGCTTATTAAAGCTGTTTACTATTTTTCCGATGAAGCTTTGAGGATTGCTGATGGAACATTTGGTGCTTCGGTTCAGCCTTACTGGTATGGCTACGTTAAGAGACAGCACTTTGGTAGTCTGAGTCTTTCTTCTACTACAAGTTTTGACAACTGGTTCTCCAATGTAAACACATTAGCTGCACCTACAGAGCTTGTTATTCACGCATCTAATTATCCATCTGCAGGTGCTGGATTTCAATTCAGCACAACGGCAGCGTCTGTATCTGGCGGTGGTTATGATGCTGTGGCATATCAGATTGCCACTTCGTTTATTTATGACGGTCATCAGGAATCATTACTTTATGTTCCTACGGCAAACAATACATTTACACCGAGTGCGGACAATTATAAAGTGACAATGAATCTGCATGCAACCGCACCCTTTGATGAAAGGATATCTGGTGCAAGGGTTTATGTAAGAGTAGATGGTACAGATGACCCTTGGGCACTGCTTATGGATATTGATATGGCACGTGGTGCTAGAGCAGGATTGAGTGGTGATTATTCAGCGTGGGTAAAAAATAGCGGTGACCAAGTATATGTAAATAGCGTTGTATCTCTAGCTCCAAGTCTGGAAACATATGAAATATTAAATGGTTTTCTTCCTTCTGAACGTAAGATTACCATATCAGGTAACGGAGAAGGATACAAGACCGCAGTAGTGGCCAATCGAAGATGTTTTGTAGCTAATATAAAGACAGAGAACGAAGACGGTCAGACTATTCAAATGCGTGACAGGATTATGTACACTCCAGTAGGAAAGTTTGATACGTTTCCCCGAAGTTATTTTATTGACGTTGTTAAGGGAGATTCTGAAGAGTTTATTAAGCTTGAGGAATATTCAGACAGATTATTGGCGTTCAAGACGAGGAAACTTTATATTCTTAATATAGCTTCTCCTTCTCCAGCCAACTGGTTCTTGGAAGAGATAAAAGACTTTTCTGGTATAGAGCATCCCCACGCATCAGTAAAGACAGAGTTTGGTATATGTTGGATAAACAAATTTGGTCTTTTTGTGTATGATGGAAACAATGTTACAAACCTTTTGAGAAATAAGATTAAGGAGTCTACTTGGCAAGATTATGTAAATGCAAATACTGTAATAGGTTATAATCCAAAGAAATATTATCTCGTTATTTTGAAAAGTGCTTTTGCCACAGATGGAGATGTATACGTATACGACTTTCGTACAGGTTCTTGGGTGTCGGGACAAGCAGCATTTGATACGAACGTAAACCGAAGTAATATAGTTTCCGATTGGAACGGTAATATGACAACCACCTATCAGAATCTTACTACTGGAGATTTGACTTGGACCAATACCAATGCGAACTGGGGTTCTTACACTGGTGGAAACTTGTGGAATTCTACTGCTGATAATTACAGTGTAAAAGAATGGTCAGATGATATTCGTGACGTTACCGCTGAGAATTTCAAGGTGACTACGAAAGATATAGACTTTGGTGACCCCGGCAGAATAAAAAAGGTATATGGTATTACACTAACTTATAAAAGCGATAATGACCAGACACAACCGATATACTATGCTACAGATGGCGGTACAAGCTTTTCAGACCAGCTTACAGGCAATTTCAGTGGTACGGGAACAGGGTGGAAGAAGCTACGAGCCACTTCAAGCAGTCCAATTTCTTGTCAGAGCATAAGATTTAAAATTACAAATCCGACCACTACAACGGGTACGTCGGAAGGAATACAAATAAATGATATGTCTATTGAATATAGACCTGTATACAAGCGAGTGAGTTAATGCAGGCACAGGAACGAAAACTCAGGAATATGACACAGCGTCCTATTGCTATTTCGGATAAGCCACCTGCAGTATCTCAGATGATGGATGGAGAAAGGGCTTACGCACGAGTTCCCGGCAAGAACCTGAGATTATATATTCGCTTGGGAGCAAAATTATATTACACAGAATTTCTACCAGTTGAAGAGAGAGATTCGACACTGGTAACGACTAACGTGTGGGAGGAGATGGAATAGTGGCTTCAGCGTTTAATGCATTACTGTCAAACGTAAGAGATAGAAATCGAGCAATGGCCTCTATGGCTCAGGCTAGGGCAGGAATACAGGTAGGAAAAGAAGAAAGAGAGCTTCAGAGGGGTCGAGAAGACATTGCGTCACAACAGCTAACAGAAGAAACTAGACGAACGACAAGAGAGGGTAGGCAGAAGCGACGTGGTCTTTTTGGGGGTGTGTTAGGCGGTTTGCTTGCTCCTATGGCGATGACAGCAGCTGCCGCTACACCATTGGGTGCAATTCTCATACCTGCCGCAGGTGCATATTTTGGCTCAAAAGCACTTACTGGAAAATCTGCAAGTAAATTTGCAGAAAAAACGGGCATGGGAGCCTCTACTTATAAATACAAAGAAATTAATGAGGCTGATATTGCTAATCTGTCGAGCGGATATTTTCTAAGCGGTGAAAGAGAAACCATTAGGTCCGATATTGACAAAATCAATACGCTAGGAACAAGTATGAATGACATGTTTAAAGCGTCAAAAGAATCTGTTGCACAGCAAATGGCATTGATGTTCGCTACTCCAGGTATTAAAGAATATTTTAAAGGTATGGTTTCGAAAGCAGGTGCAGGTGCAAAGGTGGCAAAAACAGTCGCAGTTGAACCAGAATTAACAAAATTATTAGACCCATATGCAGACCCCGTTGCAAAGCTCTCACCTACATTCGCTGGCGGACCAGAATATGCTACAACATATGCAATGGAAGAAACTATGGGGTCTGGCATGGGAAGTTTTCTAACTCAAGGATTAGATGCGCTGCCTGGAATTGCAAATCCATATGATGTAACAAATATGCCAGTAAGAGCTGGAAGAGATTGGGGACCAGACATTCTTGGAATTGCAAGGACTGCTCCAAGTGCAGATTGGGACCCATATACAGGAACATATGGAGGAAGGGACGTAACTCAGATATTGCAACAAATCTTCGGTAAGTAATAATAATGTGGATTAATACTAAAGTAAAATTCGAGTGGGACGGCAATCAGTACGTAGAGACTGAGTGCGAGGGATACGAATATTCTGGCGAGGTTGCAGAGTGTCAGAATTTAGTTTGGAATCCCGATACTGGTAGATGGGAAGAGCCAGTAGACCCATATGCTGACGTTGACCCAGTTACGAGTTATGCTGATTTATTTGGGGGTATGGGATTAACCCCAGAGCAACTAGCATTATTTGGCGGAGATGATTTCTACGGAAATCTTGCAGAAATGTTCCCTGGGATAGACCCAGCGGCCATGGAACAGTTCATTCCTCAGTTCCAACAGCAGAGATATCAGAGTCTTATAGATACACTCCAAGACCAACAAACTGCCCAGCTTGGATTTCTCGGTGAGGAATATGGACTTGCAGAGCGTGGTCTTGGCTTAGAAGAGCAGGCAGCATCAAGAGCTTGGACGGAGGGGCTACAACGGTTAAACCTGCAGGCTACAGATGTTAGAGCAAGAGAAGCCGAGACTGGTAGGCAGTTCGGTATAACAGAGGCTGATATAACAGCAAGGGGAGAAGAGGCGTTAAGTCAGCTAGGTCTTACACAAGATGAGATTGACGCAAGACGTGCACAGGTGGGTGCTCAATATGGTCTTACAGAGGCAGACATTGCGGGAAGGCGTACACTAACAGAAAGACAATTAACAGAGCAACAGGCCGACATATCAAGAAGATTGGGTGAGGCAGGTACAGGACTAGGCATCACACAGGCTGATATTACAGCGAGAGGAGCCGAAGCATTAAGCCAATTAGGTCTTACGCAGGCCGATATTCTCGCAAGGCGTGGAGAAGCGGGACAGGCTTTTGATATTGAAACTGGTGAGCTTGCTGAACAACTTCAAGAGGCAAGGTCAAGATACGGTGCAGAGAGTCCAGAAGCACAAAGAATACAGGCTGATTACGATGCCGCTGTATCAAGAACGGGTATAGCCACAACAGCAAGGCAGCAAAGATTTGCAAGAGAACAGGCACTTATTGGTGCGGGTGGTGCTGAGGCAGCATCTATACAGGGTGCTTTGCAGCGTGCAGTAGCTACACGAGGGCTTGAACAAGAAAGAATTACATCACAGTTAGGCGAAGCACAAAGATTATATGGTGCAGGTGGGCTAGAAGCTACAAGGCTTGCAGGTCGAACTGCAAGAGGGATGTCACTGGCTGATATAGAAGAAACACAATTAAGAGGCACAACAGGACGCGCAAG
>Ga0208316_1000566_pt1 | contig 30029 bp, 13 predicted proteins | sample MalvireepMed_231_FD_184240 | JGI IMG/M metagenome (GOLD analysis project Ga0208316, IMG submission 184240) | Marine viral communities from the Global Malaspina Expedition - Malaspina viral metaG DeepMed_231 (SPAdes) (version 2) | ecosystem: Environmental > Aquatic > Marine > Oceanic | place... | reverse complement strand
AAATGCAGGAATCCAAGGTTATCGACATGGATGACCTGACCAACTCCAAAGTGGCGATGGTTTACGGCCAGATGAATGAGCCGCCCGGTAACCGTCTGCGTGTGGCACTGACCGGTCTGACCATGGCCGAAAAATTCCGTGACGAAGGTCGTGACGTTCTGTTCTTCGTCGACAACATCTACCGTTACACACTGGCCGGTACTGAAGTATCTGCACTGTTGGGCCGTATGCCTTCAGCGGTAGGTTACCAGCCAACACTGGCGGAAGAGATGGGTGTACTGCAGGAGCGTATTACTTCCACCAAGACCGGTTCCATCACGTCAATCCAGGCCGTTTACGTACCTGCGGACGACTTGACCGACCCGTCACCAGCGACCACTTTCGCTCACCTGGACGCAACCGTGGTACTGTCACGTTCCATCGCCGAGCTGGGTATCTACCCGGCGATTGACCCGCTGGATTCCACCTCCCGTCAGCTGGATCCGCTGGTTATCGGTCAGGAGCACTACGAAGTAGCGCGTGGTGTGCAGTCAGTTCTGCAGCGTTACAAGGAACTGAAAGACATCATCGCGATTCTGGGTATGGACGAACTGTCTGAAGAAGACAAGCAGATCGTTGCCCGTGCTCGTAAGATCCAGCGCTTCCTGTCTCAGCCATTCTTCGTGGCAGAAGTATTTACCAACACACCCGGTAAGTACGTTTCTCTGAAAGACACGATTGCTGGCTTCAAAGGCATTCTGAACGGCGATTACGATCACATTCCGGAGCAGGCCTTCAACATGGTCGGCACCATCGAAGAAGCCGTGGAAAAAGCAGCCAAGCTCAAAGGCTGATGCCAAACCGGGCCCAGGCAGCAGGAAACCGCTGTCTGGCGGTAAGCCCTGACAGCGTTGCAAAGAGATAAAGATTATGGCGATGACTATGCATTGTGACATCGTAAGTGCAGAAAAACAGATTTTCTCCGGCTTGGTAGAAATGGTAGTAGCTACCGGTACCCTGGGTGATCTGGGTGTGGCCCCAGGCCATGCGCCGCTGCTGACCGAACTGATTCCCGGCCCGGTACGTTGCGTGCTGCGCGATGGCGGTGAGGAAATCTATTATGTTTCTGGCGGCTATCTGGAAGTACAGGCAGGAACGGTCACGGTTCTGGCTGATACAGCAATCCGCGCCGGAGACGTTGACGAAGCTGCTGCTCAGCAGGCAATTGAAGACGTACAGAAAGCCATTGCAAACAAAGACTCAGAGTTCGAGTACTCACGTGCGGCGACACAGCTCGCTGAAGCCGTGGCTCAGTTGCGTGCTTTGAAACAGCTTAAGAAATAGCATTGAATACATGATCGACCTTGTCTAACAGGGTCCAATCACGGTAAAAAGGGTAGCCAGAGTGCTACCCTTTTTTTTGGATCAAATAAATGAATACAGATGTCATTGTGCTGGCTGCGGGTAAAGGCACCCGCATGTACTCCGACAAACCAAAAGTATTGCACGAGCTTGCCGGGCGACCCATGCTGACACATGTACTGCATGCCGCCAAACAACTTCAGGCACGTAAAACCTGTGTCGTCACAGGCTTTCAATCAGACCTGATAAGAAACCACTATGCCTCAGCCAATGATGTTGGCAATCTCGTCTGGGTCACTCAATCTGAACAAATGGGCACGGGGCACGCCGTCATGCAGGCCGTGCCGGAACTGGATGACGATGACTCTATCGTGCTGGTTTTGTATGGAGACGTCCCTCTGGTAAAACCTGAGAGCTTACAGGGATTAACCGAGCTGGCGATCGAGCACGGCATTGCAGTACTTACACTGCAAACTGATGATCCCTTCGGACTGGGACGAATCCTCCGTGATGACAACGGCCATGTCATTGGAATCGTTGAAGAAAAGGACGCGACCCCGCAGCAGCGTCAAATCAAGGAAATCAATACCGGTATCATGGCATTTCGCGCCGGGCTCTTAAAATCAAGTCTGCAACAATTGACGACTGATAACGCTCAGGGTGAATACTATCTGACCGACACTGTCGCCATTGCCAATGCCGCTGGCGTTACCATCGCAGCTCTACAAACGAGCGATGCACCGCAGGTACAGGGAGTCAACAATCGACTGCAACTGGCAGAACTGGAACGCACCTATCAGATTCGCAAAGCACGGGAACTGGCCATGAGTGGCGTCACCATCATGGATCTGAATCGTCTCGATATTCGTGGTGATATCTCTGTAGGCCGCGACTCAACAATTGATATCAATGTCATTCTGCAGGGTCAGGTACGTATCGGCAATAATGTTGTTGTAGGTCCGAATGTAACAATCATTAATAGTGACATTGGAGACAATGTTCATATTCTGGCAAACAGCCATGTCGAGTCAGCAATAATTCACAACGATTGCCACGTCGGACCCTTCGCGCGGCTGCGCCCTGGCACCGAGCTGGGAGTCGGTAGCAAGATAGGTAACTTTGTTGAGACCAAAAAAGCGATACTTGGCACTGGCAGCAAAGTAAACCACCTAAGCTATATTGGAGATTCCGAGATTGGAGAGCACGTCAATGTAGGCGCAGGAACCATCACCTGTAACTATGACGGTGTCAACAAAGCAAAAACCGTTATCAAGGATGGCGCGTTCATTGGTTCCAATACCGCGCTTGTTGCCCCGGTCGCCGTTGGCAAACTTGCCACTGTTGCAGCCGGATCAGTCATAACCAGCGATGTCCCGGATAACGATCTGGCCGTTGCCAGAGGTCGACAAAAGAATATCAGCGGCTGGAAGCGGCCAGTTAAAAAATAAATCGGAAATCAGGAGCAAATTATGTGCGGTATTGTTGGTGCGGTGGCACAGCGTGATGTTATCGGCATTCTACTGGAGGGCCTGAAACGCCTTGAATACCGTGGATATGATTCCGCAGGTGTCGCCATTATAGAAAAAGGCGCATCTGACATTACCACTGTCAAAGCGGTAGGCAAGGTAAAAGAGCTGGTCGACAAAGTCGGGAACAGCGGGGTAAAAGGCCGAACCGGCATCGCGCACACACGCTGGGCCACTCATGGCGTACCGAGTGAAAAGAACGCACACCCGCACATTTCAGGAAGTGGTCTGGCGCTGGTTCACAACGGCATTATCGAGAACCACAATGAACTTCGTAACGAACTGAAGGCAGCCGGCTATGACTTCGCATCTGACACAGACACAGAAGTAGTCGTGCATCTGTTACATCAGACAATGTCCGAGTCTGAAATGAGCCTGCTGACTGCAGTTCAAAAAGTTGTCCCCCGACTGCATGGCGCCTATGGGCTTTGCGTCGTCAGCGCGAATGAACTCGAGACCCTGGTCGTCGCGCGTAGCGGCAGTCCCTTGGTTATTGGTTGCGGTATCGGCGAGAATTTCGTGGCATCGGATCCACTGGCTCTAGGGCAGGTGACTGACAGATTCATCTATCTGGAAGAACACGATGTCGCTGAAATCAAGTGCGACAGCATTCGAATCTTCAGTGGAGACAAACCGATTGATCGGAAGATCACCCGTATCAGAAGTGAAATCGATGAAATCGAAAAAGGTGAGTTCGGACATTTCATGCTCAAAGAAATTTACGAGCAACCAGCAGTCATCAAAAATACACTGAGTGGCCGTATCAGCGACCGGCACGTGCTGGAAGAAGCCTTCGGTGTAAAGGCGCGCGAAATATTCGACCAGATAGATAACGTGCAGATAGTTGCCTGTGGTACCAGTTCTCATGCTGGCCTTATTACAAAGTACTGGCTGGAAGAAATTGCCAAACTGCCCTGTCAGGTAGATATCGCCAGTGATTATCGCTATCGGCCTATTGTGGTTCGACCGGGTACTCTTTTTGTAACTATCTCGCAGTCAGGTGAAACAGCGGACACTTTGGCAGCGTTGCGTTATGCAAAAGAACTTCCCTACGTCGCCAGACTGGCCATTTGCAACGTTGCGACCAGTTCGCTGGTGCGAGAGTCAGATTTCTCACTGCTGACCATGGCTGGTCGAGAGATTGGGGTGGCATCAACAAAAGCCTTTACGACGCAGCTCGTGGCATTGTTCCTGCTTTCATTAGTGCTGGGTCGTCGTAATGGCCTGACTGAGGCTGAAGAAGCCGGCTATGTCAAAGATCTGAAAGACCTGCCAGAACTCATTAAAAATGTGTTGAAGCAGGACAAAGCCATTCAGCAGCTTTCCATCAATTTCGCAGACAAACATCACGCTCTGTTCCTCGGGCGCGGCGCGCAATACCCGGTTGCGAAAGAAGGGGCACTTAAACTGAAAGAAATCTCCTACATTCACGCCGAAGCCTACCCTGCAGGTGAGCTAAAACACGGACCACTGGCGTTGGTTGACGACAAAATGCCAGTGGTTGCCGTCGCCCCGAACGACGAGTTGCTCGGCAAGCTGAAAGGCAACCTGGCAGAGGTAAGCGCGCGTGGCGGCAAGTTGTTTGTGATTGCGGATGAATCCGCTGGCTTTGACGATGAACGCGAGTACAAGTTGATCAGATTGCCGGCCGTGCCTGATGCACTTGCACCCATCGTATACACTATCCCGCTGCAGCTGCTGTCCTATCATGTGGCCATCCTTAAGGGCACAGATGTGGATCACCCCCGAAATCTCGCCAAATCGGTGACAGTTGAGTAATACATCTTTGTCTTCCTAGCCATTTGGCTAATTGTTTTTGTTTCGCTCTGAGACATTTCTGTGACTGGTGACAGTACTGGTTGAGCGAAACAAAAACATACCTTCCAAGGCATGGCTTTTGTGACGATCGTATCGTAACATCGGGAGTTCATACCTGCTTTAACCAATTGTTATTGTTTGGATAAAGTAGTCTGATGGCCACAGCCATTGTACAACCACCTGGTGGACCGATACGTGCAATCTAACCAAGATAGCGCTGAAGAAATAGCCACGGCTATTAGCCGAGGAGACAGCCAGGCAGAGGCTCTGCTGGTTGAGCGTTATTATCGGATAGTGTTGTACATTCTGAAAAAACGGGTTCAGGATGAGAATCAGGCGCGCGACCTCTGTCAGGAGACGTTTCGTATTACGCTGGAACGCTTGCGGGCAGAGCCACTTGCAGAGCCTGATAAATTACCCGCTTTTCTGCACAGTGTAGCGATAAAGCTATGCATCGCCGACGGACGAAAGGCGGCCAGAAGACAGACTTACACGGACAGCGACTTTATTGAGCAGTTTGCTGACCAGAATTCGGACCAGTTTACACAGCTAGACCGTGAGAGAGCAGCGGCTGCCGTCAGGGCATTGCTAGACGAACTGGAAAACGAGCGCGATCAGAGGATACTGAAGCGCTATTACATAGATGAACTGGACAAACAGATTATCTGCGACGAACTGTCATTGAGTCACCGTCACTTTGACAAAGTGATATCAAGGGCAAGAACTCGTTTCAAAGAGCTGATTGAGACCAGAGGCCAGATTAGTTAGCCGGCGTCAGTCAGTCCAGGAGGGTAGCGAACATGCTTGATGAAAGAAGCAATGTTCGAGATGAGATGATTGACTCGTACCTGCGTGACACCCTGCCCGATGAGGAGCGTGCACAGGTAGAACTGTGGATGCTTGAAGATCCGCAGTTCTTTGCTAAAGTGCAAGAGTTCGAGCTGATTCAGGACTCTTTTCGCAATAAAAAAGAGCAGCCTTCCATTAAACCCTCTGTTCCGTCATCCAAGCCGGTGTTGGCAACCAAAGTATTCACTTATTTTCGAGGCTGGATTGCGCATCCGATATCCATTGCAGCCTCATTTTTGCTCTTACTCAATACAGCATTGGTCATCTCTAATGGTACTGAGAACCAGGGTACGACCCCAATCCAGAATGGCCTCGCCCTTAATTCTGTTATCACAATTGATCAAAATCGCAGTGCTGCTAACGAGATCATTCTGGTAGGTGACGCCCATTTACTGCGAATAGATGTTGGCATAAACCTCGACGAAACGCAGTACCAACTGGTGTTGTCTGACGCAGAAGGGGGCCAGCAGTTTCGGTATGTGGCCCGCCCAGACCCAAATGGCATACTAAGGCTATTGACCCCGTCAGACTTGAGTGGCCGTTATGTCTTGAGCATACAACAAACCGGGTCAGAGCAGAGCGTACAGGCATACAATATTCAGTTTAACTGAAGAAAAAAATGCAAAGACTCCAAACACTGCAGGATGGTCGCTATGGAACTTTTGCGTGGCCGCTACGACAAGGGGCTTTTCAAGACGCTGCCTGCTGACGTCAAGCTTTACACGCTGTTCAATAACCATGTGCCACCGGCATGTTTTTATGCTGCTGACCTGCGAGCTTTGGGCAAGGCAATGCGCGATGTCGCAAGTTCGAGAGTGTCAGCGATGGCCGGTTATACCTATCTCGGACAGTTTCTTGCGCACGATCTGAGTCGTCTTCGTATTGAGAGCCACAATAACAGCGTAAAGTCGTTTACGACAGATATTCTACGTAGCAATGTCAGTGTGATGCTTGACCTCAGCAACGTATACGATGGCGCTACGGCCGGTAGTCTGATGCGAGAAACCAATAGCGCACGAATGGCGCTGGGTGCAGCAGAACTACCGAAAGGAGAGCTTCTTCACGGTCATGATTTGCCCAGGAACGGATTACTGGCCTGTATAGGTGACGATCGAGACGATGAGAACCTGATTGTCTCTCAACTACATCTGCAATTTCTCAGGTTACATAACTTTTTTGTCGACCGTATACAATCAGACCAGCCGGGTCTGGACGTGGAAACGTTGTTTAAGGCTGCAAAAGAACAGGTAATCCTACATTACCAGGAGGTCATTCTTTACGACTTTCTTTATGAAATACTCGACCCAGCGGTCTGGCAAGCCGTTATATATGAGAACAACGCGATTCTGTGGAAGCCGAAGCCTACCGAACCCGCAGTGTTGCCTATCGAGTACGCCGCTGCAGCCGGTCGATTCGGACATGCGATGGTGCAAAACTCCTATAACCTGAACCAGATAACGAGCGTCGTGATTGATGATCTGTTTAAAATGACAGGGCCTGGAAAATTTGCTGGTGCACACACTCGAATGCCGGCGACACATCTAGTTGACTGGCGACTCTTTTTTGACTTCCCTGGTTATGACTATAGAGGCTTACCGCTTCGAAATCATGCCAGAAGCATCTCGCCAAGAGTACGTGTGGATCTGCAGAATACAGAGTCATTACCGGCACCAGAGGAACAAGACCTTGCTACAAGAAATTTGTTGCGGGGTTTCCAGATGGGGCTTGGTTCAGGACAGACCGCGGTGCACTATCTGCTGACTAACTTCCAGTCTCAACTCACAGGTCTCAATATTTCTCTAAAGCCCTTAAACATTGATGAACTCAATCTTAATATATCCGCCGTCTCTCAGGATGTGCTCAACAGATGCAGCCCATCATTAAGCTACAGCACTCCACTTTGGTACTACATACTCGCAGAGGCCTTTAGAAATACCGTTGATCGCATTGTAAAGCTGGGTCCATTGGGGAGCCTTATCGTGGCAGAGTCTGTGCGAGGTTTGATTCAGTTGGACGGCAACTCGTTGATGTACAGGAAAAGACGGCGCCAGGACATCAAACCCACTAAGCAGATTAAGGGATTAGGAGGTGTTCGTCTTCTCCAGATGAGTGACCTTATTCTGGCCGCAAATTCAGGGGTCTACGACCCTACAACCGAAATCGCAACCCGGTAAGTTCAATCACAAAGTCTTAAGGAGAGAGTTATGCAGGCGGACGAATTCTGGGCACAGATAAAAGACAGCGAGTGGCGTTCAAAAGGCGGTAGTACTGTGAGAAACAAACAGTTCAACCCATATCCAGATGATGATTGGCGCGAGGATCTAATTCTTGATAACGAACAGTACTACCCACCATCAGGAGTAAGGATCAAAGTTCTCGCCCAGGAAGTTAGTCGGCCAGAGTATGCGGTCGATCATCACGGAAAACCTGAAACCGTGCCCGCCACGACTCTCAAGACTTTCAAGCTGGAGATAGACGGCGACGACTTTCTGGGAAAAGAAAAGTTGCGCGAAGCGAGATTTCTGGTGGTCGGTGATCACGCTATTTCGTCGCCATTAACTATAAGTAATACCAAGTCGGTCGTGATTCTTGTGCGTCTCTACACTGCCAAAGATGGCAAACAGGTAATGGTGAACGAGCTGATCTGGTCAGTGCAATATGACAGAAAGACGGGTTCGGGTGCCGCCTTCCATGACATACAAAAATGGTTCTGTTGTCGTTACCCATGAAACTTAGGCGGCTAACAGGGCTGGCTTCCTCACTTCTGATCTTCAGTGCTTATGCTAATGCAGAATGCAGGGTGGGGGAGGACGCCTTTCGTGGCGAGTATCGGTTTGATGTGCCAGCCGGTGGCTTGGTGTTGCAAATTCAGCCGGGTGCAGAATCGCTTTTGACCGAGATTCACGGAAAGCTCGGCACATCAGTTTCGGCTAGTCCTGTTGGTGCTGTGGCTGATCAATGGGTAGTGCTGGATGACAACGCGGTCACCACCCAGTATCAGCTTTGTTTATACGCGAGATTTAAAAACTCTCAGCCTTCTGAGCACACATTAGAAGCAACCCCGTTAACTGCGTTCAGCGATGCAGAGGCTGATTTACTGAGACTGGTTTCTGGTGCCAACCTTTTATGGGCCACCGATACGTCTCAATCAAGAAGACAGGCACTGCAGCTGTATAGACAGGCGGCGGCAGAGTCTAGCACCCTTTCTGAGGAGCTGTTGATCAGTACGACGCTGAAAGTGGCTCAGGTGCAAATGCGGCAGGCAGACTTTGCTGCGGTGTTGGATACGCTGCGTGACTTACCAGAGCCCATCGACAATTCTGTATTGGCATACAAAAGAGCATGGATCCAAGGAGAGGCCCACCTAAGACTCAATGCCGTACCAGCGGCCATTCAATCCTTACATCAGGCCGCTGAAATAATTCAAAACCAACTTGATGGTGGCTCAGGCCTTGCCGCAAGAGACCTAGTTGATATTCGAATTCTGCTGGCCGAGTCTTACCTTACTGAACGCGAATTGATCCAGGCTGAACAACAGATTGAGCTGGCGTCGGCACCAGCAACCTTAGAATATAGACTTCTGGGTCGCTTACATGATGTGATGGGATTCCTCGCCATACGTCGTAGCGAACAGTCAGGCCTGACTGAGATGGAGCAAAGGCAGCACCTGTCTGACGCGATTGACATCATGTTGACCGGACGAATTTATTCAGAGGTTGCTGTGGACCCCGTGCCCTGGGCGGCTTTCGAAAACAACCTGGGTTTTGTTTACGATCGTTTAGGTGAGTATCGCAGGGCACTGATACATTACCGAAATATACTGAACACGGTCGACCCTGAAGAGCATCCACTGATTTATCGGTTCGCCTATTCAAACCTTGGGCGGCTGTATCAACTTATCGCTGACTATTCGCGCTCGGAAAGCTACTACAGGCAGTCAATTGAGTTTTCTGAAGCGTCGAGTGGAACAGTTTCTACTACACGCTGTGCACTTGGTGCTACGCTGCGGCTAAAGGGTGACATAGAACGCGCACTCATCGAGCAGCATCGCTGTCTGCGGCAGGCAGAGGTCACTGATAATCGTAGAGCCATGATTCTTGCCAGATATGAACTCGCAGAAAGCTACCTTGCCACGGAGGACTTTGCTCTGGCCTGGCAAAATGCTGAGTGGGCTTGGCAGCAGAGTGCCCCCGATACCAGCCCTGCGCTTCGCGCACGTATTCTGCGCCTGTATGCCTGGCTTTCTCAACTAAGGGGGCAGGAGGCACAGGCAGTATCAGCTCTTGATGCGGCGCTGTCGCAACTTCAAGACGACCAGATTTTTCTCGGTTCGTCAGACAGGATTGAAACGCTGGCGCTGGCCATGAGGATTCAAAATGTTCAGGGGAATGAAGTAGAGGCAGAGAGCTACGGATTGCAGGCTATTGAACTGATCGAGGCGCAATATGAACAATTGGAGTATGACAGGCTGGGCCCGGCCTGGGGGTCTCGCACACATGGCATCTTTGTTGATTTGGCGGAAATTTATTTGGATCGTTATTTTGCTGCCTCAGATGATACAGCTTTGCATAAGGCGTTTGACATTACTGAGCGCTCCCGAGCAGCCAGTTTGCGCCAACAATTTGTGAGCCTTCAGGCAAATAATGAGAAGAACTCTATCGGTGAGCCAGCGCTACCGGAGCTGATTGGTCGGGCAGCAGAACGCGCGCAGATCGACGCCATCAGTAGAATCGCCAACCAGAGCGCTGCGAGAGGAAACGGTCAGAATCTTAATATAGAAGCGATAAGCTTGCCCGTGAATTATTATCACCACCAGGATGTTCTCACGCTGTCCAGGTTGCAGGGACTCACCCATTTGCCATTGCCGCCACCTATGCCTCTGGAACAGATACAGTCCGGTCTGGAGCCACAACAGGCGGCTCTGTACTATCTGCTCACAGAAACGACAACCTATGTTTTTACTGTGACCTCTGATCAGTTGCTAGTGGAGAGACTGCAAGGCACTCCATTAGATGAATTAATCGCAACAGCTCGTAGGCATCTCGCCGATGCCAATACCTCGCCGTATCAGAGCCTCGTGCAACTATCCAACCGATTGCTGCCAGAAATATCCAGCGTGTTCGATAAGAGTGAACTGCTTATAGTGCCGCATGGTGTCCTCCATTCCATACCCTTTGCGGCTCTGCCCTTGCCGGGGCGAAGAACTTACGAACCCTTAGTCTCCAAGTTTTCCGTTCAGGTTCTGCCGTCGCTAACCACGTACCTGATGGAGAAATCTGTTAGTGGAAGTGTCAGTGACACAGACATTGCCATATTTGCTGATCCGGTTTTCGATTCAAATCAGCTGACGCAACAAGTTGCAGCGCTTGATCATCCAGATCCCGGGTTGTTACGCGATTGGTCTCAGAGTCTACAAAGACTCCCGAACACGGCTGTAGAAGCCGAAAACCTGAAGCGGATTTTCGGAGAGGAGCACACACAGCTATTTACCGGCCGGCGGGCCAACAGGGACAATCTCGCCCGCGATGATGTTCGACAGGCGAAGGTATTACATATCGCCACCCACGGCTACTTTAACGCTGCGAACGATGACAATGTAGGATTGGGGTTTTCCGTCATCGATGAGCAGGGCAATCCGGACCCCGGGTTTGTCACATTACCTGAGTTATTCTCTTATCAATTCAACAACGAGCTGGTTGTCGTCAGTGGCTGTGATACTGCAATGGGTCGCCCGCTGGCGGGAGAGGGGATGATTGGGCTGACACGCGGGTTTATTGCACAAGGTGCCAGACACGTCATTTCAACGCTTTGGCCTGTGTCTGACCGGGCATCCGCGGAATTTATGGCAATTTTCTACCAGCGGCTTTACGAATCCGGTAATGTTCCCCATGCCCTTAAATCAGCCCAGATGGCAATGCAGGAAAACCCAGATTATCGGAGCCCCTACTATTGGGCTGCTTATGTGCTTACCTCCGCAAACCCTGATCAGCTAGTGAGTTTCAACTGAGGCTTTCCCTCAACTAGCAGGGCCCATCTTTTCTTCTCGAGAGCTGAGACATTCATTCATGTCATGACAGTCACCTTATGAGCAGCCACGCATAGGCTGCTTAAAGCTATTTTTGCGCCATCACCAGTTAAAGCATTCGTCGCAATCCGGCATCAGGGAACCCGTGTCATGAAAATAATAGTAACCAGTCAGCAAACGTCCAGCGCTTTACAAAAAAGCAAGCCATCTGACAGCCGTTTTACGGCAGCAGCCAAACGGGCGATGTTTGCGACCCTAGTTATCCTGACAGGTGTTCTGGCGCAGGCACAATCTTCCTACGCTGCCGAGCAGACAGACATACGAACTGTTTTGCAGGCTGTCTATAACGCTACTGGTGGCGCCAATTGGACAAACAAGACAGGCTGGCTGGGCGAACCGGGCACCGAGTGTGACTGGTTGGGTGTGCGCTGTAACCCACAGGATGAGCTGACTGGTCTGGAACTGCCGAACAACAACCTGACAGGCGTGTTGCCAGCAGAGCTCTGGAATACAACTACTCTGCAATTCCTCAATCTGCACAACAACAATCTGTCTGGCGAGCTGCCCGACGCAGCAACTTTTGCTGCGATGACTCAGTTTTATGGCAGTCTGGACCTGGGAGGCAATGACTATACCGGTCCTCTGCCGGGCAGTATCGGTAGCCTGAGAAATGTTTCGGGGATATTCCTTTGGGGCAATCAATTCAGTGGCCCGATCCCTGCTGAGTGGGCGAATCTTACTACGCTCCAGTTTCTGCATTTATCGAACAACGGCGAACTAAACGGATCCATCCCTGCTTTTATTGGGAACATGACCAATTTGACCCAATTGGATCTGTCCTCCAACTCCTTCAATGGACCTATTCCAGATTCGTTGGGTAATCTGATTGAAATTCAGGGAATGAATCTTAGCTTCAACCGATTGACTGGTAGTGTTCCGGGCGCATTTGCCAACTTGGGGGATGCAACATCAATCGACCTTCGTAACAATCTGCTCGGTGGTGATGTACCGCAGGCAGTATTAAATTTGGGTACGGTGAGTCTGTGGGGCAATATCGCGTTAAATCTGCCTAAAGGCAACCCAGCTGCCTGTGAAATCAGTCAGCAGGCTGTTGTTGGTGGATTTGTAGACGCGGAGCTTACTCCGTTCGCGGACTGCTATGTCGAAAGTGAAAATGTTCTAAGCGATTATTACGAGCTTGATCTGAGCGAAGCCGAAGGTACGACACTGATTCGTGTTGGGGCCAATACTCAGAGTTTCTGGCCTCGAATGGGCATCCTAAGTCACGACGGCGACGATCTTAGCGATGTCGCGCTAACACAGTCTGGCCAGGCACCGTTTTCTTTTGAAGCTGCTCTGAAACCGGGCCTCTACACCATTTTCATCAATGGGGGTGTATACAACCACGACAAAAACGTAGACGTGCCAGCGACAGGGACGTATACGCTGTATTTTGATGCTGCGGAAGAGCTTCAGGACGGCTGCAGAGGCTCGACTAACACTTGGGTAACTAAAGGTGTGGAGTTTGATGGCGCGTTAAGCGAAGACGATTGTCGCGACCCCGATCGACTTCATGACAGCTACAATATTTATTTGGAACAGGGTGAACCCCTGCTGGTTGCGTTGACGCCGCAGTTCAATACGCACCTGTCGCACTTTGTTGGTCATCAGTTCCGCCTGCAGTCACCCACGATCGCGGCAAACCAGCAATACACCACGACATACTACGCAGCCCAATCAGGCTGGCACCGTTTTGTGGTGTCTAACACCAACGCCACTCCGTTGGCAGAAGGCAGCTATACCATTACATTTGTGACGCCACCGACTTTCGGTAATCCTGCTGCGTGTTCGGAAAACTTGCCAACTATAACGTTAGGGGAAGCGGCAGAAGATTCAACACTAGACTTAGACACGGATTGTTATTCCAACGGGCGCATACTGGACTTTTACTCATTGACATTGGAGGAGGACAGCCTCTTCCGCGCCACGATCACCAGCAGTGAATTCGATCCGCTGGTTGTGCTTTATCGCGCTGGTTCACCACTTGAATTCCTGGCTTCTCGTACCGTGATTGGCCAACCGCAAGCCATTCTGGAAGCATACTTGCCTGCAGGGGACTATCGCGTGCTGGGTGGTAGCCGTTTGGTAAATGGCCTTAGCCCAGTAACGGGTAATTATCAGATATCCCTGTCGTCGAGTCTTCCTCAGGACGATTTCCAGAACGGTTGTGTGGGTACGACCTTTGTCTTACCTGGATCGGCGGTCGCTGGTTCGCTCACAGAAACAGATTGTCGCGACAATTTTGTTGTGAATAACGAGACCAGTCCTTATCTGGATGGATTCGACCTATCAGTGGCAGCCGGTCAGATCGTTTATCCGCGGCTGCAAGCAGATTTTCCAGTGCGACTTTCGCACTGGTTTAATGGTCAGTTCCAGCAGGTAATCGACGCCGAGGCAGGTGAAGAAATTCGCATGACGCTTAATAGCGTTGGGTGGAATTCTTTATTTGTTATCGGTCAATCTGTCAATGATCTAGGCAGTTATAGTCTGGATCTGGCGCTCACTCCACCTACACTTTCTACGCGTGATGTGCTGGCTGCAGTATACAACGCAACCGGTGGTGCCAATTGGACAAACAAGACAGGCTGGATGGGAGAGCCTGGCACCGAATGTAGCTGGTACGGAGTGCAGTGTGATGGAGATGGAAACGTCACGCATCTCAGACTGGCTAGAAACAACCTGACTGGAACTTTACCCTCGGAGATAGGGGCACTGAATTCTCTGCAGCGCATCTTTATGGAAGAGAACCAGCTCACTGGTAGTTTGCCAGACAGTATCGCCCAGCTACAGAACCTGAACGGCCTGTGGCTATGGAACAATCAGCTTGGTGGCACATTGCCAGCTTTCCTGGGCGAAATGACTCAGCTTCGCTATCTCGTCTTGAACGGCAATGAGTTCAACGGCGTCATCCCAGAGTCTTATGGCAATCTGACCAATCTGGTGGAGCTCAATCTCGGGTTCAACAGGCTGTCTGGCAGTATCCCTGCTTCTATTGGGAACCTGGTAAATGCCGACTTGATTGACCTTCGCAGCAACCTGCTCAGCGGTGATGTGCCGCAGGCCGTACTAAACTTGGGCGCGGTTAACCTCTGGGCCAATATAGCGTTGAACCTGCCAAAAGGCGACCCAGCCGCCTGCGCAGTTGATGATCAGATTGTAGTTGGTGGCTCCGTGAGTGGAGAACTGACGCCGTTTACCGACTGCTATGTCGAAAGCGAAAACGTGATGGCTGATTTCTATCAGCTTGACCTGACTGATGCCGAAGGAACCACGCTGGTCCGTATAGAGGGTAACTCACAAGCCTTCTGGCCGCACATGGGTATTATCGGTGCCGAAGGGCTTGGCGATCGTGACATAGTCGAGCGCCAGGTGGGTGAGCCACCCTTTGCTTTTGAGGCAGCCCTGGCCCCTGGAGAGTACACTATTTACTTCCATGGCGGTGCGTACACACATGACAAGAATGTCGATGTCCCCGCGACAGGCACTTATACACTGAGTGTCACTGCCATCGATGAGCTTCAGGTCGGATGTCCAGCCTTCAATAACACCTGGGTGACCAAGGGTGTTGAGCTCAATGGTGCTATCAGCAGCGAAGACTGTCTGGACACCTTTAACGATCCGGACCGTCTGTTTGATTCCTATGCGATATGGCTGGAGCAGGGCGAGACAGTAGTCGTAACTGTGGTAGCCGACATCGCCATGCAGATACTGAGCTTTAGACAGAATGGTTTTATCGCGGCAACCCCCCCTACTGCAGCCAACACAAAACATGGTCTGACTATTACAGCAGCAGATAGCGGTTGGCACCGTTTTGCACCGTATACTACCAACAATAACCCGATCGAAACCGGTGCCTACACCATCCGCTTCAGCGAGCCTTTATCACTGGGCAATCCGCAGGCCTGTACTCAGAACCTGCCGGTTCTCGCGCCGGGCGGCTCGGTGTCGGGTTCTCTGGACATAGAAACCGACTGTTCTGTTGTTGGTTGGCTACAAGACCGATATCTGGTCAACATCAACGAGCCGACGCTTCTCCGGGCGAGCATTGAGACCGATGGCTATGTACCTGTGCTGGGTCTGTATCGTGCGGGCAACAGCAATGTAAATCTGGGTGGCCGGGTTGGCATCAATCAGGCTATGACCCTGGAAATGTATCTGGCACCAGGGTCTTACTGGTTATATGCGAGCAGTCGCAATGGGCCTTTGGATGATCTCGCTGAGGTAGTCCAGGGTGACTATACACTCAGCATTAGTCAGGCGCTGTCGATCGAGCAGATGCAGACCGGAGGGTGTCAGGCTGGTGATACCCGTCTGGTGCTGGGAGGCCCGACCCTGATCAACGGTCAGGTGGCCGAGGGTGACTGTCTCGACACCAGTCAGTTCGGTGCGCCAGCGGGTAATCCCGAGCGTGACGGGTATCAGCTGGTGCTGCCAGAGGGCGGTCCGCAGGTGGAAGTTGAGTTGCAGGTAGACTTCAATGCGCGTCTGGCGGTGTGGCGCAACGGCCAGGTCCTGAACGCTACTGAGATAGACCCCAACGGCAACGCCAGCTACACATTGAACGGTGCCGGTACATATCAGATCAATGTGCTGGGCCAGCAGGGTTCCGGCAACGGTACGCCTGACCGTGGCGGCTATCAGCTGGCTGTCACACCGCTGGTGGGTAACGAGCAGGCCTGTACCGATATCCCGACGATCAACCTGGGAGACACGGTTAATGGAACGCTGGACCGGCTGGTCGACTGCTACCGAAATGGCCGGATGACAGATCGGTATCTGCTCGAGCTGGATGAGACCACGTTGTTCCGTGTTCAGCAAAATACCCCCACACTCGCGCCGCTGACCGGCATTCTGGCGGCAGGCGATGAATCGATGATACTCGGAACACGCGTCAACAGTGGCGCCACAGTGTACACCGAGTACCTGCTGCCAGCGGGTCAGTACTGGGTGTTTGCCAGCACCTGGTTGTCCAATGGGCTGCTGCCGCCGACAGGCGACTACACGCTGTCGCTGAGCGCAGCGTTACCGCTGAGTGACATACAGACCAATCCACAGTTCGGTCCAACCCGCCTGGTGCCGCAGGGCACTATCCAGGGCGAACTGGCGAGCACAGATGGCAAAGATCTGATCGGCGCCACCTCAGAGCAGTCACGTTATCTGGATGGCTACAGCTTTGCAGTGCCGGCAGGTGAGAGTGTCACGGTAACTGCAGAGGCGGGCTTCCCGATCCTGCTGTCCAAGTGGCAGGGGACCAACTTCTCCAACCTGCTGTTTGCCGAGGCACAGCCGGCTGCGGCCAATACTGCGGTCAGCTACGAGCTGCAGGGTCCAGCCAATTACATCATGTATGTGATTGGGGATCAGGATGATGTGACAGGATCTTATACGATCAGTTTTGAGGGATATCAACCCCCACGAGAGACCGTTTCAATCGCTTTCTCTTACCTGTTCTCTGGTTTCAGCAATAGTGTTGATGGACAGTCAGTCACTGGGGCGTCAGATCATATTCTTGAAGGTGTTTTTGAAGCGGAGATGATTGATGACGACGTGTTTGAGGTGGTCCGCCTGCTGGAAGCCTCGCTGGACGGAAACGCATACACGATCAGTGAAAATCAGGGCATTGTTGCAGTTCGTGCCGATCAGACTCCTTTAATGAGTCTGTCAGGCAGCCTGATGGACATTCTTGTTTGTCCTGCTGGATTCACCGACGGGAATGATTGTCCGTTCGGTAGTGAAGGGGGATTCCTGTTCAGCGATTTCTGGCCGACCAGTGGTACGCTGGCAGGCCAGGGTGGTGCGTTGGCAGGGCATCCAAATCTGGGAGCTGCGTACCGCGACCGTGATATTCCCATCATCAAGTCCAGTTGGTCCGCAGAGGTGGTAGAAAACAACCTGCCGCTGCGAAATATACTGACAGCTGTATACAACGCTACTGGGGGTGCCAATTGGCAGAATAGAGAAGGCTGGCTGGGAGAACCTGGCACCGAATGTGACTGGTATGGTGTGCGCTGTGACAATGGTGTGCTGGTTGGGCTGGATATGCCCAATAATAACCTCACAGGGGTATTGCCAGCAGAGCTTTGGAACACTACAACCCTGCATTTCCTGAACCTGCACAGCAACAATCTGTACGGTGAGCTGCCTAGTGCGGCAACCTTTGCCGCGATGACACGGTTTTTTGGCGGCCTGGACCTGGGTGGCAATGATTATACTGGCCCGCTGCCGGCTGGCCTGGGTAGCCTGCGTAATGTTACAGGCATATACCTGTGGGGCAACCGTTTCAGTGGCCCGATTCCTGCCGAATGGGCCAATCTGACCTCGCTTCGGAATTTGGATCTGGGTGGCAACAATACTTTGAGTGGATCCATACCGGCGTTTTTGGGCGATCTGCCCAATCTGGTGGATCTGGGTCTGATGTACAACAGCTTCACCGGACAGATCCCGGCGCAGCTGGGCAATCTGACCAACGCCACCAGAATCGATCTTAGTCGCAATCAGCTCAGCGGCGCTGTGCCACAAGCCGTGCTGGATATGGGCGCGGTGGTCAATTTGTGGGCCAACCCGGGTCTGACTGGCATTGCGCTGGGCAGCCCAGCCGCTTGTGACGTCCAGACACCCCTGACGGTGGGTGAGCGTGCGACAGGTGAGTTGACGCCGTTCACTGACTGTTACTTTGAAGAAGACAACATCATGGCTGACTTCTTCAGCCTCGATCTGACTGGTGCAACCGGCACTACCTTGTTGCGCGTTGAAGCCTACTCAGAATTCTTCTACCCCCACGTCGGTGTGCTGGATAGCAACAGCTACGAAGGTCTGGATATCGTCGATACCCAGATCCAGCAGAACGGTCTGTCGTTTGAAGTGGCGCTGGCCCCGGGTGAGTACGTGCTGTACATGCACGGTGGTACCTACCAGCCGCAGAACGTGCCTGCCACCGGTGAGTACTGGCTGCAGACCTCGCAGATTAATGAGCTGCAGGAGGGCTGCCTGCCATTCAACAACACCTGGGTGACCAAGGGTGTTGCGCTCAATGGTGCTATCAGCAGCGATGACTGCCTGGATACATACAACGATCCGGATCGTCTGTTTGATTCCTATGCGATATGGCTGGAACAGGGCGAGTCCGTGGTGGTGACCATGGAAGCGCAGATAGCCACCACCATATTGAGTTTCAAGCAGAGTGGTTTTATCGCGTCAACGCCATACACACCGGCGAACACCAAGCATGGCTTGACAGTCACAGCAACAGACCGTGGTTGGCACCGTTTTGCACCGTATACTACCAACAATAACCCGATCGAAACCGGTGCCTACACCATCCGCTTCAGCGAGCCTTTAACACTGGGCAATCCGCAGGCCTGTACTCAGAACCTTCCGGTTCTCGCGCCGGACGGTGCAGTTGAAGGTTCGCTGACTGCGGCCAGCGATTGTTTTAACCTGAGTCGGCTGTCCGACCGCTTCCTGATCAACATTAACGAGCCAACAGTATTGCGGGCCAGCGTCGAGACCGATGGTTTTATGCCGTTACTCGGCTTGTATCGTGCGGGCAATTCCAATTTAGTGCTGGGCAATCGGGTTGGCATCGATAACACCACCACGCTTGAGATGTACCTGGCGCCCGGTTCTTACTGGTTGTTTGCCTCCAGCCGCTTCACTGTGTTGGACGAAGCGATCGAAGGCAACTACACGTTGATGCTGAGCCAGTCACTGCCGATCGAGCAGATGCAGACCGGTGGCTGTCAGGCGGGTGACACCCGTCTGGTGCTGGGAGGCCCGACCGTGATCAACGGTCAGGTGGCCGAGGGTGACTGTCTCGATACCAGTCAGTTCGGTGCGCCAGCGGGTAATCCCGAGCGCGACGGGTATCTGCTGGTGCTGCCAGAGGGCAGTCCGCAGGTGGAAGTTGAGTTGCTGGCAGACTTCAATGCGCGTCTGGCGGTGTGGCGCAATGGCCAGATCCTGAACGCTACCGAGATAGACCCCAACGGCAACGCCAGCTACACATTGAACGGTGCCGGTACATACCAGATCAATGTGCTGGGCCAGCAGGGTTCCGGCAATGGCACACCCGACCGGGGTAACTACCAGCTGGGTATTACCCCGCTGGTGGGCAATGAGCTGGCCTGTACCGATATCCCGACGATCAACCTGGGAGACACGGTTAATGGCACGCTGGACCGGCTGGTCGACTGCTACCGAAACGGCCGGATGACAGATCGGTATCTGCTCGAGCTGGATGAGACCACGTTGTTCCGTGTTCAGCAAAATACCCCAACACTCGCGCCGCTGACCGGCATTCTGGCGGCAGGTGATGAGTCGATGATGCTGGGAACACGCGTCAGCAGCAGCGCTACTGTGTATACCGAGTATCTGCTGCCTGCGGGTCAGTACTGGGTGTTCGCCAGCACATGGCTCTCTGATGGCCTGATGCCGCCGGCTGGCAATTACACGCTGTCGCTGAGCGCAGCGTTGCCACTGAGTGACATCCAGACCAATCCGCAGTTTGGTCCGGTGCGCCTCGTGCCGCAGGGCACTATCCAGGGCGAGCTGGCGAGCACCGATGGCAAAGATCTGATCGGCGCTACTGCAGAGCAGTCACGTTATCTGGATGGCTACAGCTTTGCAGTACCGGCAGGTGAGAGCGTCACGGTAACTGCAGAGGCGGGCTTCCCGATCCTGCTGTCCAAGTGGCAGGGCACCAACTTCTCCAACCTGGTGTTTGCCGAGGCACAGCCGGCTGCGGCCAATACTGCGGTGAGCTACGAGCTACAGGGTCCAGCCAACTACATCATGTATGTGATTGGTGATCAGGATGGTGTAACCGGACCATATACCATAAGCTTCGATGACGGCAGCACAACCGCCGCCGCGACCAAAGCCACGCTGGAGGCCGTCTACAACGCAACCGATGGTGCCAACTGGACCAACAACACCGACTGGCTGAGCACTGAAGTTGCTCCATGTGACTGGTTCGGTGTGCATTGTAACCAGCAAGGTGCTCTGATTGGTCTTGAGTTGCCCAACAACAATCTGAGCGGTGAGCTGCCCAGCGAGTTGTGGAACACCACCACACTTCAGTTCCTGACCCTGCGTCAGAATAACCTGTCCGGCTCATTCCCGGACGCGCAAACCTTTGCGGCACTGACACAGCTGAGTGGGCTGGATCTGGGCGGCAACGACTACAGTGGTGCGCTGCCAGCAAGCCTGGGCAGTGCGAGCAACCTGCGTAACCTGTTCCTGTGGAGCAACCAGTTCAGCGGTCCGATCCCGGCAGAATGGGCGAATTTGACGGAGCTGCAGTACCTGAGCCTGGGTAGCAACAACACACTCAGCGGATCACTGCCCGCTTTCCTGGGTGACCTGAGCAATTTGCAGGATCTTGATCTGGCCTACAACGCCTTCACCGGTGAGATTCCGGCTGAGCTGGGTAACCTCACCAATGCGACCTCAATCAACCTGCGCAGCAACCAGCTCAGCGGCGCCGTGCCGCAGGCTGTTCTGAATATGGGCGCAGTGGTCAATCTGTGGGCCAACCCTGGTCTGACTGGCATTGCCCTGGGCAGCCCAGCCGCTTGTGACGTCCAGACACCCGTGACGGTGGGTGAGCGTGCGACAGGTGAGTTGACGCCGTTCACTGACTGTTATTTTGAAGAAGACAACATCATGGCTGACTTCTTCAGCCTGGATCTGAGTGGTGCAACCGGCACTACCTTGCTGCGCGTTGAAGCCTACTCAGACTTCTTCTACCCCCACGTCGGTGTGTTGGATAGCAACAGCTACGAAGGTCTGGATATCGTCGATACCCAGATCCAGCAGAACGGTCTGTCGTTTGAAGTGGCGCTGGCCCCGGGTGAGTACGTGCTGTACATGCACGGCGGTACCTATCAGCCGCAGAACGTGCCTGCCACCGGTGAGTACTGGCTGCAGACCTCGCAGATCAACGAGCTGCAGGCTGGGTGTCGGGACGACATCAACAATATCAACCACACCTGGGTGACCAAGGGTGTTGCACTCAATGGTGCCCTCAGTAGCGATGACTGTCTGGATACATATAACGATCCGGACCGTCTGTTTGACTCCTACGCAATGTGGCTGGAGCAGGGCGAATCGGTGACGGTGACCATGGAAGCGCAAATCGCCACGCAGATTCTGAGCTTCAATCAGAGTGGCTTTATCGCGGCAACACCCCCTACGGCAGCCAATACCAAGCACGGTCTGACGATTACCGCGGCAGATCGTGGTTGGCACCGCTTTGCACCATATACCACCAACAGCAACCCGGTTGAAACCGGTACCTATACTATCCGCTTCAGCGAGCCAGTGGTGCCGGACAACGCGCAACCCTGTACGCAAGCCCTGCCCGGAATTGGGCTGGGTGGCTCAGTTGCCGGCACACTGAACAGTGATGCTGATTGCGCTAACGGCGGCCGGCTGTCTGACCGTTACTTGCTCAATATCAGCGAGCCGACATTGTTGCGAGCCAGCGTTGAGACCAATGGATTCATGCCGTCGCTGGGGCTATACCGTGCTGGCAACGACACCGTGCTGTTGGGTAATCGGGTTGGCATCGATAACACCACCAGATTTGAGATGTACCTGGCACCCGGTTCCTACTGGCTGTTCGCCTCAAGCCGCTTCTCAGCGCTCGACGAGGCGATTGAAGGTGACTATACCTTGAGTCTGAGCCAGGCATTGCCGATCGAGCAGATGCAGGCCGGTGGCTGTCAAGCTGGTGACACTCGAGTCGTATTGGGTGGCCCGACCGTGATCAACGGTCAAGTGTCTGAGGGTGACTGTGTCGATACCAGCCAGTTTGGAGAGCCCGCCGGCTACCCTGAGCGTGATGGGTATCAACTGGTGTTGCCAGAAGGCAGTCCTCAGGTGGAAGTTGAACTGTTTGTGGACTTCAACGCGCGTCTGGCGGTGTGGCGCAACGGCCAGGTCCTGAACGCTACCGAGATAGACCCCAACGGTAACGCCAGCTACACATTGAACGGTGCCGGCACATACCAGATCAATGTGTTGGGTCAGCAAGGTTCCGGCAATGGCACACCTGACCGGGGCAGCTACCAGCTGGGTATCACTCCGCTGGTGGGCAACGAGCTGGCCTGTACCAACATTCCGACCATCAACCTGGGAGACACGGTCACTGGCACGCTGGACCGGCTGGCTGACTGCTACCGAAACGGCCGGATGACCGATCGGTATCTGCTCGAGCTGGATGAGACCACGCTGTTCCGTGTTCAGCAAAGTACCCCAACACTCGCGCCGCTGACCGGCATTCTGGCGGCAGGCGATGAATCGATGATGCTCGGAACACGCGTCAGCAGTAGCGCTACGGTGTATACCGAGTATCTGCTGCCAGCGGGTCAGTACTGGGTCTTCGCCAGCACATGGTTGTCTAATGGCCTGATGCCGCCTGCGGGCAATTACACGCTGTCGCTGAGCGCAGCGTTGCCACTGAGCGACATCCAGACCAATCCGCAGTTCGGTCCCACCCGCCTGGTGCCGCAGGGCACCATCAACGGCGAGCTGAGTGACACCGATGCGCTGGATCAGTTCGCAGCGACTGGAGAAGATCAGCGTTACCTGGACGGCTACAGCTTTGCGGTCGCCGCAAATGAACGGATCACGGTCACGCTGCAGGCGGGCTACCCGATCCTGCTGTCCAAGTGGCAGGGCACCAACTTCTCCAACCTGCTGTTTGCCGAGGCCCAACCGGCTGCGGCCAATACTGCGGTGAGCTACGAGCTGCAGGGTCCAGCCAATTACATCATGTATGTGATTGGTAACGAAAACGGCGTTACTGGACCGTATACCATCGACTTTGACACCGAGCTGCTGCTGCCCTTCGGTTCGCCTGCAGGCAGCGACGTGGATATCACCATCAATGAGGACCAGGACCATACCTTTGGTGCGGAGGACTTTGGTTTCTCAGACGCGGATAACAACACGTTTATCGCGGTTCGTGTCACTACACTACCCGATAGAGGCACTCTGCTACTGGGTGATAGCCCTGTAGCAGAAGGCCAGGAAATCGACGTAGAGAGCCTGTCGCAATTGGTGTTCGAACCAGATACCAATACCTTTGGCAGTCCGTATACAACGTTCACTTTCCAGGTCAGAGATAATGGTCTGGACGAAGTGACGGGTCGAGACGGTAGTATCGATCTGGATCAGACACCCAATACGGTTCAGGTGAACGTGAATTCTGTCAATGACGCGCCAATTGGCACGGGTGGCAGTGTCGCGCTCTCCGAAAATGTAGCGGTGTCCTTCTCGGCTTCAGCATTCGGCTTTACTGACCCCAATGACAATCCTGCCAATACCCTGCAGGCAGTCAGAATTGTCGACTTGCCGGCGGAGGGAGAGTTGTTGCTGTCCGAGAGCGCCGTGACATCTGGCCAGCTTATCCCGGTCGCTCAACTGATCAGCCTGATCTACCAACCACCGGCAGAGCTGGTCAGCCCGTTCCTGAGTAGCTTCAGCTATCAGGTGCAGGATAATGGTGGTACTGCGAACGGTGGCGTCGATTTTGATGTACTGCCACGCATCTTCAGTATCGCGGTTGTGATTGAGCCACCGGTAACACCCCCACCAGCAACAGGTGGCGGCGGTAGTACGCCTCCTCCATCAAACGGCGGTGGTACACCAACGCCTGAACAAGTAGCTGACGAGATCAATGACCTTGATAACGAACTACAGGTTATCGAATCAGTGGTCGTACAGCCCGGGCAGCCGGTCAGCCAGGAAGTGGTGAATCAGGTGGGTACTGCGCTTGAACGTACCAATACTCTGGCTCAGCAGGTCACAACCGCGCTGCCAGCTGGCACGGAGGGCGTGAACCTTGCTCTGAATGCGTTGAATACCATGTCACGTACACTGACCGCGTCAGCGACAGTGTCTGCGGGTGGCGGCAGTGTTTCCAACACGGCGGCGACCAGCTCCATCAACAGTGTCGCGACCGTATTGACCGCCTTGAGCACGCGTAGCCAGGACATTACGCCTGAACAGCGTGCCACTGTGCAGAACCTGGCAAGCACTACAGTGAGCAACTCCAGCAATCTGATCCGCGCTGGCAGCAGCAACGACGAGCTGGTATCCATGGTCGCGGCTACCAGCGCCGTCATCAACGCCGCTTCGGCAGCGGGCGGGCAGTTGACCACTGAGCTGGTAGCACAGGCCGAGGCCCTGGTGACCAAGGCGGTGAAAACAGGTATCTCGTCGTTCGCGCCGGGAATAAATGTTGATAGCCCAGCGGAGGTCGAGAACCTGTTGCGAACCAATCCTCAGGCTCTGGAGTTCGCCATTGACGCGTCGGTAGCGGTCAAGTCGCGAATTCAGGCGGACAACACCGCTGTCCAGCAGGAGCTTGCCAATCGGGGACTGGATACAGTTGCCAGTGAGCGTCTCACCAATGTGCTGACAGCAGTATCCAATCCTGATGGGGTAACTGTGGCCGGCTCCAGCGCGAGTGAAGTATTGCTGTCAGCACTGGTGCAGTTCCTGACCGGTGGATCACAATCTTTGCAAACCATTGATGGTCGGCAGGTGTTTGCTCTGAGCACCGGTGGTATAGAGCTGACTGTTGATGCGTTGACCGGAACGGTGATGATCAAGGCGCCAGGTGAAACCTACTCAGCGGCCGTGGTCAATACCCGTATCGTGTCATCCAGCGTCCCTGAGGGACTGTCATTCATGCGCGATGGCCGGGCTCTGATAGTCGCCAGAGGTGTAGCCATGGAACTGGCGCCGATCGCGGTCGATCTGGTTGGCTTCACCAGTCTGGTGGAAAGCGCTGGATATGAGATGAGCCTGCGTGAGCGCGGCGCGATTCATGTCTCGCTGAGCACCACTGATACCTTTGTTGGTGTGTTCGCCTATGACAATCTGGCCAATTCTGCTGGAAGCTGTGGTACCAGCACATTAATAGAACCAGTCGGCGAACCCAATTCGGCAGGCTATTCATTCGGTGTGAAGTGCAGCAACGGCGTCAACCAAAAGATAGTACCGTATGTTCATGATCCTGTGTTCTATCGGTCAGTGACAGATTATGGTCTGACGCTGACCACTGATAGAAACACCGGCATCATTACCATACCGAACGTTGGCGTCTATAAGCCTGACTTCTTTGTCAGTAAGCTGAGCAGTGCTCAGCAGCAATTCCTGACAGCGAACAAGGACGCACGAGGTGTCGCCTTTGAGTTCAAAGATCTGAACAACGACGGACGCGGTGACGTGGTGTTCTACACAGCGGCTGGCGCTCAGCCCCTATACCACGTGGCACCCTGAGGCAGGAGGCGGATTTGGGCAGGGACGCCTGATAGCAGGGAATTGCTGCAGGGACGAGGAGGAGGCCAGGGACGGCCCCACTTATTAGAGTGATGGCTTACAACAGCTCAGGGCCGCCAGGATTCGGCTTTTGCGTCCGCAGCGCCTTCAGGCTCTTGTTGATGCGTTTCAGGTAGTCCTTGAGCAGGTCCTTGCGCAGTCGGGCGACACCCATCGCCAGCACATCAATCACCAGCAGGTGGGCTATCCGGGAAGAGACCGGTGTGAACACCTGCAGGTCTTCTTCCATGTTCACAAAAATCGGGATGGTGCACAGCTTGATTAACGGTGTGTCCTGGGGCGCCAGGCCGATGACCGTGGCACCTGCTTCCAGTGCCAGCTCAACACTCTGAATCAGGGCTCTGGTTCGGCCAGACTGCGATATCGCTACAATCACATCGCTTTCGCTTAACGACAGAGCAGACATGTGCTGAATATGAGGGTCTGTGTAGGCCGCACTGGAAAGCTGCAGGCGGAAAAACTTGTGCTGGGCGTCAGACGCCACCGAGCCGGATGCACCGAAACCATAAAACTCGACACGCTTGGCCTGATTAATGGCAACGATGGCGGCTTCCAGCGCAGCTGGATCGAGTTCATCGCGGACAGCGATCAGCGACCCTATGGTCGAATCGAACACTTTATGACTCAGATCAGCGACGGTATCTGAATCGTCAACCGAGAACTGCGAATAGCTGCTGTTGGCGCCCAGATGCTGGGCCAGTTGCAACTTGAAAGACTGGAAGCCGTCAAAGTCCAGCGCCCGACAGAAACGGACGACAGTCGGCTCACTGACCTCAGCATGCGCGGCAACATCCATGATGCGCATGGTCAGCACGGCTGCCGCATTGTCCACGACAAAATCAGCCACCTTGCGCTCTGACTTGCGCAGAGATTCGCGTCTATCCTTGATTTTTGTGATCAGATTCTGGGCTTCCACCGCTGCCTTCCTGTTACACTGATGCTCGAAACTATAGCAGGAAGGGGGTTGCCAAGACAGTGCGAGTTCGTCTGGGACAGCGCATGCAGGACATCAGCGCTGCATCATGGAATGCCTTGGCCGCTGGTTCCGGCCCATTTTTGAGGCATGAATTTCTGGCGGCGCTGGAGGCAAGTGACTCAGTGGCCCGCTCAACTGGCTGGCAGCCCTATCATGTCACGGTGCACGATCAGGATGAACTGATCGCAGCGATGCCACTGTACGTCAAGCACCACTCTTACGGGGAATATGTATTCGACTGGTCCTGGGCCGATGCCTATCGTCGTTACGGCAAGCCATACTACCCAAAACTGTTGACCGCAATCCCGTTCACACCCAGCCAGGGCTCACGCCTGCTGGTGAAGGATGCACAAGTACAAAGCAAAGTATTGCCGTTGCTTGTGGATACGATAAGAGGGTATACACAGCAAGGCGAGTTCAGTTCCTGGCATCTGTTGTTTCCACACCCTGATGATGCTGATGGGCTTGATCAGACTGGCCTTATCCGGCGTGAAGGTTGCCAGTACCATTGGCATAATCGAGGTTATGATTCATTTGATGACTTTCTCGCCCAGTTCAGTTCGCGCAAACGAAAGAATCTGCGCAAAGAGCGTCTGTCCATCAATGATCAGGGTTTGAGTTTTCACCGAATTCACGGCGCCGATATTGATCAGCAAACCTGGGACACTTTTTATCGCTTTTATCAAAATACCTACCAGATTCGGGGCCAGCACGGTTATCTGACGCGCGACTTCTTCTCTCGTCTTGGAAGTCAGATGCCCGAGAATGTCCTGCTCATCATGGTGAAGCACCATGATCGATACGTCGCTGGCGCGCTATTCCTTTACGATGAGCACTCGCTGTTTGGACGCTATTGGGGGTGTGAGGCAGATTTTCACAATCTGCATTTCGAAACCTGTTATTACCAGGGCATTGAGTTCTGTATTGAAAAGGGGATGACACTTTTCGATGCGGGAGCCCAGGGGGAGCACAAACTACGCCGTGGGTTTGAACCGGTGCGTACACTGTCATATCACTGGATAGAAGACCCGGCATTCAGACACGCGATCGCCGACTATTGTCAGCAAGAGTCGCTCCACGTCACGGAGTTTATCGACTCTGCTGAAACTTATCTTCCGTTCAAAAAATCACTGACCGTCGACAATCAGTTCACCAAGTAATTTGCGCTGTTGATTATCAGGGTCAATAAAGCGGACCAGTAGATTGACAAACTCCGAGTCCTGCCTTTTTTCAACCGCGGCGCAACTGTGAACATAAGCATTGAGCCCGGTGATGCTGCCTGCCGCCTGGTTTCCTGGTGACAGTGTAAGCGTCAGTGACTCAAACACACCCGGATGAGCATCGGCTCGTTTGGTTACCATCAGTGCTTCGTCAATACTGATGGCCTTAATCATGCAGCGTAACTCCTGATCGCCCCAGTGAATAATGCCGGTGCCCTTGATGCGGGGCTTCTCAGGCTTGCCAGCGGTCAGCGCTGCCGCTGAGCCTACAGCCAAGGGGTCCTTGCCGCTAAGAATCTCAACGGAACTAAAAGGGCCAGATTTACCACTTTGAGTGGGTTCAGCGTTTGGTTTCGGCAGCTTGCCTGAGCGAACCAAAGACTTGCGGACTTTCTGCAACAGCTCTTCGGGTGTGAAGGGCTTGCCAAGATAGTCTGAGACACCGGCCTGCACAGCGCGCATGATATTGTCTTTGCCACCCAGGCTGGTGATCATGATGAAAGGAATCGATGCCAGCTTCTCCTCGGCGCGTACCCACAGCAACAGTTCCTCGCCGCTCATGCCTGGCATCTCCCAGTCACTGAGAATCAGGTCGACAGCTTGTCTGGCCAGAATTGATTGAGCTTTACGACCATCCGAGGCTTCCATGACCTCACACTGCGGAAGATATTTGCGAACTGTTCGCTTTATCAGGTCGCGGATGAAACTGGCGTCGTCGCAAAGCAGAATTCGAATCTTCATATCAGGCCTGCTTTCTCAAAAAGACGGGGGACTTTTCACTGGAGTCCTTTTCACTGTATCGGTAACCTGCCACATCAAAGTCCAGTAGCGCTGACCTGCTCCGTACCCGATTTTTGATTACCCATGAAGCCATCATGCCGCGAGCCTTCTTGGCGTAAAAGCTGATTATTTTGTACTGACCATTTTTGTAATCTTTAAACACCGGACTGACAACAGGGGCGCACAGCTTTTTGGGGCTGAGCGACTTAAAGTATTCATTCGAGGCCAGATTAAGCAGGAACGGGTTTTTCTGTTCTGCCAGAAGAGAGTTCAGGTGCTCTGTCAGAGTGTCGCCCCAGAATTGATACAGAGATTCGAATTTTCCATGCTTGAGCGCGGTACCCATCTCCAGACGATAAGGCTGCATCAGATCAAGCGGCCGGAGCAGGCCGTAAAGGCCTGACAGGATACGGACATGATTCTGCGCGAATGTCAGATCGCGTTTGTTGAGCGACTGAACGTCCAGCCCGATGTACACATCACCCGTGAAGGCAAAAATGGCCGGTCGTGCGTTTTCTTCGTTAAACGGAAGCTGCCAGTTCAGGTTGCGCTGAAAATTCAGTTCGCCCAGCTTCGGGCTGATGTGCATCAACTTTGACAGATCATCAGGTGAATATTTGCGCAGTGTTTTCACCAGTTTGGCCGACGCATCCAGAAACTCGGGTTGAGTAACCGTCAGTTTGGGAGTCGTTGACTCAAAATCGAGTGATTTTGCCGGTGATAAAACCAATAACATATAAAGCCTCTAATGCGACCACTACACCGAGCTGGCGAGATCCTGCCACCAGTTCAGTGGCGTCTGGCCATCCTCAGGATCGTAAACATTGCCATAGTACCAGACACTTTCCGGAAAGCGCTTCAGTACGGCGGTAATGACTTCTTCAATCTTCTTGAAGCCAATCGATACATGCACGCTGTAAATCAGCACACCCGGACTACTGACATCGCGGGTACCATCGATGAGCTCGATATCAGGTGTCAGGGCCTGATCCAGCTCCGCTATGTTATGCTTACTGAAAACACGGATACTCAGATTACCGCTGTGTTCAAGTAATTCGTATCCACCTGTGTTATCGGCCGGA
>Ga0208316_1000565_pt1 | contig 30040 bp, 27 predicted proteins | sample MalvireepMed_231_FD_184240 | JGI IMG/M metagenome (GOLD analysis project Ga0208316, IMG submission 184240) | Marine viral communities from the Global Malaspina Expedition - Malaspina viral metaG DeepMed_231 (SPAdes) (version 2) | ecosystem: Environmental > Aquatic > Marine > Oceanic | place... | reverse complement strand
CAGAGCCAGAGCCAGAGCCAGAGCCAGAGCCAGAGCCAGAGCCAGAGCCAGAGCCAGAGCCAGAGCCAGAGCCAGAGCCAGAGCCAGAGCCAGAGCCAGAGCCCGAAGTGGAAGAAGTAGATGAGGAAGATGATATGCCGAAGAACTTTGACTCAGAGTATGAGGCAGATCCAGAACCGCAACCCACCGACGACGACACCTTTGCTGCCATGAAGCCAGAGGACGATATCGACATACTCTTCGATGACGAAGACAACGCTCGTCGCCTGGAAGCACTGGAAGAAAAAGAAGAGCCCGCCTCCAGGCGGCTGTTTGGCTGGGCCGGCGACACCTTCAGAAATCTGACGGCCGGCATGGCGGCCAGTCGCGCCAAGGCTGCGGCCAATGCAGAAGCCAAGGCGGAAGCCGAGCGCCAGGTCAAAGCCGAGCGTGCCCGCCAGTTGCAGCTGGAAAAAGAAGAAGCCGAGCGCGCCGAAATAGAAGAGCAACTGCGCCGTCGCGAAGAGGCCGAGCGTCGCGCCGCCGCTGAGCTGGCCCGGCAGCAGGAGCAGGGATACGATCAGGATCAGTTTGCCGACGAGGACTTTACGGAGCAGTCATTTAATGCAGATGACCAGCCACATGATGAGTTCGATGACGAACCGCCCCGTGCCGCGCCGACGCCAGAGCCGCGCAGCGCTCCCAAACGCAGCGCCAAAGAAAATCAGCTGGCCTTTGATATGAGCCGCGACGAAGAGGATGATCAGGAAGATCCGGGCTACAGCGAAGTGCTGGTCATCAATGTGATGGCGCGCCCCGGAACCGAGATTGCTGGTGATGAGCTGCTGCAGGTGCTGCTGGGCGCCGGTCTGCGCTTTGGCAACATGTCCATTTTCCATCGTCATGCCGATCGCCGTGGTGGACCGGTGCTGTTCAGCGTGGCAAACGCACTGAACCCTGGCACTTTTGATCTCAACGAGATTCATGAGTTCACCACAAAAGGTGTCTGCTTCTTTATGACACTGCCCAACGTTGCCAACAACATGCTGGCCTTTGAACAGATGCTGGCCACTGCCAAACATGTACAGTCGACGCTGGATGCGGATCTGAAAGATGACAACCGTTCTGTGATGACGGCGCAGACGATTGAACATTACCGTCAGCGCATCCGCGACTTTGAGCTGCAGCAATTGAAACATGGCAAGCGATAATCAAACGAGCGAACTGAGTCGGGAGAGCGCTCAGCAGGAGCTCGCAGAACTTCGGCAGCTGATCAATCACCACAACTCGCTATATCACCAGTATGACGCGCCAGAGATTCCCGACGCCGATTACGACAAACTGTTTGATCGACTGATTGCCATTGAAGAGCAGTTTCCCGATCTAGTGACACCTGACTCGCCCTCACAGCGTGTGGGCGACGCACCGCTTGAATCCTTCAGGCAGGTGACACATGACACACCCATGATGTCATTGTCTAAGGTCTTTAATGATCAGGATCTGGCTGACTTCGAGGCGCGCATTCTCAAGCGCCTGGATTCGGAAGAAGTGCCACGTTACAGCTGTGAACCAAAGGTTGATGGTGTGGCCGTGAGTCTGTTGTATGAGCATGGTTTGCTTGTGCGTGGCGCCACGCGTGGCGACGGCGTGACCGGCGAAGACATCACGCACAACGTCAAAACCATTCGCAATATCCCGCTGCGCCTGAACAACAACAAGAATCACCCTGTGCCGGATCGCCTGGAAGTGCGCGGCGAAATCGTCATGACCCGTTCCGGTTTCGCCGCCATGAATGAAAAAGCCAGCAATACAGAAGGCGGGCGCACCTTTGTTAATCCACGCAACGCCGCAGCCGGGACCTTGCGCCAGCTGGATCCACGCATCGCGGCAGAGCGGCCGCTGCATTTTTTCTGCTACAGTGCGCATGTCAGTCCCGGTACAGGTGAGAATGCTGACAAGGTGACGGATAACAACTGGCCGGATTCTCACAGCGGCAGTCTTGAGCTGCTCGGACAGTGGGGTCTACCGCTGAACCCGGAGCGGGCGGTTGTCACAGGTTACGCCGCATGCCTGGACTACGCCAATGAGCTGCTGGAAAAACGCAACTCATTGGACTATGAAATCGACGGCGCGGTGATCAAGGTCGACAACATCCGCCTGCAACAGGAACTGGGCAGCAACGCGCGCACACCCCGCTGGGCCATGGCTTACAAGTTTCCGGCCGAAGAGGCATCTACGGTTGTTAACGATGTTGAATTCCAGGTCGGCCGCACCGGTACCATCACGCCAGTTGCGCGCCTGGAGCCCGTGTTTGTCGGTGGCGTCACTGTCAGCAATGCCACCTTGCACAATATGGACGAGATTGCCCGCCTGGGTCTTCGCATTGGCGATCGTGTCATCCTGCGCCGCGCCGGAGATGTCATCCCGAAAATCGTCAAGGTTATTGAAGCGTCTCTGGAGATGCAGTCTGATGCCGTCCCTGGTGCAGCGAACACGGCAGAGCGGCATGACATCATAATGCCCACAAACTGCCCAGCCTGCGACTCACCTGTCGAGAAAGACGGCGAGGTACTGTATCGCTGCACCGGCGGTCTGGTCTGTCCGGCACAGCGCAAGGAATCACTGCGGCACTTCTGCTCGCGCGCTGCCATGGATATTGAAGGTCTGGGTGAAAAACTGGTCGATCAGCTGGTCGAGGCCAACATGGTTCACACAGTTGCCGATGTTTTCACACTCAGCAAAGAGCAGCTGCTGACGCTGGAACGTATGGGCGAGAAGTCGGCAGACAATCTGCTCAATGCCATCGAAAAAGCCCGATCAACCACGCTGCCCCGGCTGCTCTATGCACTGGGTATCAGGGAAGTAGGGGAGGCTACAGCGCTGGCCCTGTCCAGTCATTTTGGCAGTCTGGAAAAACTGATGCAGGCCAGTGAAGAAGCGCTGGTCCAGGTGGAGGATGTCGGCCCGGTCATGGCGGCTCACATTGCTCACTTCTTTGCCAATGAAGAAAACGACAAAGTCATCGCCGACCTGCGTGAGCGCGGTGTGACCTGGCCGGAGCATGAGGCGCAAACGGTATCGGACGAACTGGCCGGACAGACCTGGGTGCTGACCGGTACGCTGGAAACACTCACCCGTGACGAAGCCAAAGCCCGTCTGCAGGCTATGGGCGCCAAAGTGTCCGGCAGCGTCTCCAAAAAAACCACTGTGGTGGTTGCCGGTCCCGGCGCCGGTTCCAAGCTGGATAAGGCCACAGAGCTCGGCGTCAAAGTCATCGACGAGCAGGATTTCCTGGCGCTCTTAGCCGCACATCAATAGAAGTTAGCTGAATAAGCGCCAGAACCAGTTTTTGCTCAAATTCTCACGACAATTGGCATACTGCACACGATAACGTTCTGCATTGGCATCCACGGCATTGGCCGTGTCCAGCAACCAGCGTTTATCCCAATAGGTGCCGCGGTTATACCCTGTGTGTCCCTCGTGATAGGCCAGGTACAGATTGCGGGCGTCATCCAGCGCGATCTCGCTGCGCTGCGGTGAAAAGTGGTTATACCAGCCGACAAAATCCACGGCGTCCTCAAAATTGCTGCGGCGCGCAAAGCGGTTGCCGGACTCACGCTGATATTCTGCCCAGGTGGAATCCAGCGCCTGGGCATAACCGCGCGCTGTAGACGGGCGTGTCCAGGGGATAAACCCCAGCAAGCGAGTGCGCTGCGGGCGTGCCCGGGCATGAAACGTCGATTCCTGATAGATAAACGCCATCGTCACATGCACGGGCACACCCCAGCGTTGTTCGGTCCGCTCGGCGGCTCTATACCAGTCACGCCGTTCCTCAAACATATCACAAACATTCGACACGTTGCCGGGCCGTGTGGCGACACAGGCCGAAAGCAAGAGTGCGCTTGTCAGAACGTAGAATCTCATGGTTGCCAGTGTAGCACTCGCCAGTAGTTATGGTAGAAGTTTGAGACAGGGGAGATCGTCACATACCTGTAAAAGCAAATCGCCCCTTTTAGTCCCGGACATACCCATATGGGTTAGGCAAAACTGCAGCATCCGCTTGAAAAATGGTCTACAATGGCCGGGTTTTTATAATAGTTTTAATAATCAAATCAGCACGCTTGAGCCACGGAATGATCAGAAACGTACGCCGTATTACTTCGCTGTTTTTCATCCTGACCGCCCTGACTGGCTGCGTGCTGGTACCCGGCAGCAACATCGACCCCGACCAGTACAGCACCGAGGCGCAGGCCGACTGGTTTGAGGTCAACCAGGGTGTCTGGTTTCCGGGGCTGCGTGGCATTGGGCAGGCGGATACAGAAGAAGATATCGCAACGGTTGAACGTACTGTTGATGTCGTCGCCATCACCTCCGACTTGATCGCCAACCAGAATCGCCAACAGATGCTGGACAATGCCGTCGCGGCGGCCATGCCAGCCAGCCTGCAACAGGAACTGGCAGAGTACGAATATTATGTCGCTGCCGGCGACGTGCTGCAGATCACCGTTTACGACCACCCCGAACTGACCAATCCAAGTGGCTCCAACAATAACAATGCTGAGTTTTCCGGCATCATTGTGGAAAACGATGGCAGCATCTATTACCCCTACATCGGCAAAGTTCAGGTGGCGGGACGGACGGTCGACGAGATCCGCGAAGCAATTTCCTCGCCGCTGGCAGAGTTCATCACAGCCCCCCAGGTTGCCGTGCGAGTGCTCCGTTTCAACGCAAAGCGAGCGTATGTCACCGGTCAGGTCAATGAACCCGGCCCACAGACCATTACCAACGTGCCTTTGACCGTGCTGGATGCCATCGCCAGAGCCGGTGGCCTGGCCGAAAACGCCAATTGGCATGATGTCCTGCTTTCCCGTAATGGCGAAGAAATTCGTCTGTCTGTTTATGAAATGCTCAATAATGGTCGTCTGGGCCAGAACATGCTGCTGCAGCATGGCGACGTGCTGCACGTGCCCGTGGTCGGTCAGCGGCTTATATTTGTGCTGGGTGAACTCAATCGCGTTAATACACTGCCGGTTGGCAATATGAGCATGTCATTGACCGAGGCACTGACCCGCAGTGGTGGTCTTAATCAGGTTACCTCCAATGCAGAGGGCATTTTTGTCATCCGCCCCAACGAGGCCGAGAACCCCAAACTTGCGACTGTCTATCAACTGAATGTTAAAAACGCCGTTTCCTTTGCGGTCGGGGCGCAGTTTATGCTGGAGCCATCGGATATCGTGTATGTGACAACAGCGCCGGTGACCCGTTGGAATCGCGTGATCAGTCAGATTATTCCGAGCCTGAATGCACTGATTACTGCGGATAGAGTGGGGACATTGTGATGAACGTCGATGCAGGGATCGCATCATGAGCCCTTACAACAACATCCTGGTGGTCTGTCAGGGCAACATCTGTCGAAGCCCTGTGGCAGAAGCGCTGCTGAAGCGGGCATTGCCTGACAAACAGATTCAGTCTGCGGGCCTGCAGGCCATGGTTGGGCATGGGGTTGAGGCCACAGCGGCAGAAATTGCGACAGCCGCCGGTCTAGATGTAAGTGAACATCAGGCGCGTCAGTTAAGCGCCGAACATGCGCAGTGGGCCGATCTGATCCTGGTGATGAGCCAGAATCAGCGGCGTATGCTTGGACAGTTGGCACCATCGGCCATGGGAAAGTCGCTACTACTGGGGCACTGGATACGTGCCACCGGCACCCGCGCCAACAACGGCCAGGACATCCCCGATCCATACAAAAAGAGCCGCGATGTGTTTGAGCATGTCCATAAACTGATGGACGAGGCCGTGCAACTCTGGGTCGGGAAGATTTAGGTAAAGTCACGGATACTACCAGAGACAATCACGAATAAAACGCAGATAAGGTGTTATGTCAGAATCTCCACAGCAAGCGAGTACAGTCAGTCGGAATCATTCCGCCCCCCCTAACGAGGAAATCGATCTTGGATACTTGCTTGCAATTTGTTTAGATAATAGATGGCTGATTCTAACCATTACACTTATGGTTACTTTTGTAGGTATGTCGTACGCATGGCTGGCTACGCCAGAATACCGGGCTGACGCGTTACTCCAAGTGGAGAGAAATCCGAACAACTTGGGGGCATTAGACATGACTATGCTTGGCCAGGAAACGACCCAATCTACTGCCCAGAGTGAAATCTTACGTTCGCGAATGATTATGGGCAGGGCAGCACAACAAGCTGGCCTAGATCTTGTGGTTAGACCTAATTACTTCCCTGTTATTGGGCCCGCTCTTGTCCGTCGGGGAATGGAACGCCCTGATTGGGCGATAGGAAACAGCGACGCTTGGGCGGGAGACTCGGTATCGGTCAGGGAAATAAATGTGGAGCAGGCCCTGCTTGGTCAACTTCTGAGATTGGTTGTAACAGGGCCTGATACCTATGACCTGTTTATAGATGGAGGCTCATTCTTGGGGAGCGGCAATGTCGGGCAGTTGTTGAGCGTCGATCAGCCCTATTTGGAGTTGATAGTGAGTGCTATCAGCGCACCGACCAATGTCGAGTTTTTCCTCATGAAACGCTCGGACACCCAGATGGTTCAATATCTTCAAAGTCGGTTTAGTGTTCAAGAACGGGGCCGTGATACTGGCATCCTTGAGCTGACCCTCACCGGAACTGGAGCTGAAGAGATACAACGTTCATTAGATGCCATAGCCAACGTTTATCTGATGCAAAATATTAATCGTCAGGCGGCTGAAGCAGAAAGTCGACTAGAGTTTCTGGAGCAGCAAACACCCTTAATACAACAAGACCTAAACTCTGCAGAGAGCCGATTGAACGACTATCGTGCTACGCAAAATAGTGTCGATCTTGATTTTGAGACCAGGAGTATGCTTGAGAGGCTGGTTGAATTGGAAGCTGAGCTTAATAGCTTGCTTATACAGGAGTCTGAACTCTCCCAGAGATTCACGCCAAGCCACCCTAGCTACCAAGCTCTATTAGAAAAGAGGCGACAGCTGGAGAGAGAGCGCGATCGTTTAGAGCAGCAAGTAGACTCTTTACCCGAAACCCAGCGCCAAGTTCTACGCCTAAATCGCGATGTGGAGGTATCTCAACAGATTTACATGCAAATGCTTAATGCGACTCAAGAGTTGCGGATAGCGCGAGCGGGTACAGTAGGTAATGTTCGGATATTGGACAGCGCGCTTGTAGGTAGTAGCCCTATTTCTCCACGAACAAACTTAATTGTGGTTATCTCCGGATTGGCTGGTCTTATGTTGGGGCTAATGGTGGTGCTATTGCGTCACATGCTGCATCGTGGTGTGACGTCGATAGAAGAGCTGCAGGCGCTAGGTTTGCAGGTGTATGCCACTGTTCCATTATCTGAGAAGCAATTAAAGATATTCGACCGGTTCACATCAAAGAAAACCCGACGCCGAATCAATCGTGTGTTCGGAAGACGCGTTGGCGAACAGGTCGGCAAGCCCCTGATTCGTCACCATTATGGTAGCGGTGAAGCCGGTGTGCTTGCGATTATAGATCCCGGTGACCTTGCTATTGAAGCGCTGCGTAGTCTGCGTACAAGCCTTCATTTTGCGATGTTGGAAGCTACCAGCAACCGATTGATGCTCACAGGGCCCAGCCCAGCTGTTGGTAAGAGTTTCGTCTCAACAAACCTAGCAGCTATCTGTGCTCAGGGAGGTCAAAAGGTTCTTCTGGTAGACGCAGATATGCGTAAAGGACATATTCACCGGTCCTTTGGGGAGGCAGGTGATCATGGGCTCAGTGACCTATTAGTTGGTGATCTAGATAGCGAAGACGTAATTCGTAAAACTGAGATAGAAGGTTTAGATTATGTGGCGCGCGGCACAGTGCCCCCCAATCCATCTGAGTTATTGATGACTAAAAGATTTACTGATTTTTTACACAGTTTGGGTGGGTACGATTTAGTTATTTTAGATACGCCTCCAGTGCTCGCCGTAACTGATTCTGCTTTGGTAGGCAAGCAAGTTGGCGCGTCTTTAATGATTACCCGGTTCAGAGAAAACAGCCCCAAGGAGATCGAACGAGCCATCCAACAATTAGAAAGCGCTGGAGTCTCGGTGAAAGGGTGCATACTAAACGCCATTGAACGAAGCGCTTCCGCGTATTACGGTTACGGGTATGGTTACGGGTACTACCACTACAGTTACAATTCTGACAAAGAGTAGTTTGTAACAATTCTTTTTGTTGAGGTCAGTTGCATTACAACGCGAGTGTGTCTAGGATGTTCATATATTGAACATCGACAAATACTAAAATGCTATCTGATGACGCCCGCTATAAAATCTTCAAAGCCTTAGAGGCCAATCCCGACCTCAGTCAACGCGAGCTCGCGGAAAAACTCGGTGTTAGTCTGGGCAAAGTAAACTTTTGCATTCAGGCACTAATTGACAAGGGGCAAATAAAGGTAAGTAACTTTAGTAGAAGCTCAAACAAAAAACGCTATCTCTATGTGCTCACCCCGTCTGGTATAGACAGCAAGGCGAAACTCACTAAGCGTTTCTTGATCCGCAAAATTGCCGAATATGAGGCCCTAAAAGCTGAAATCGCGGAGATTCAGAAGGATCTGGAGGCCATCAAGTGAGTTGGTATGTTATACAGTGTAAGCCAAATCAGGCTCGGAGAGCTTTGCGCAACTTAGGCAATCAGGGATACAGTGTTTGGTGTCCAGTCAAGGTCATTAAGCGTGTTGTCCGCCGTCAGGTAAACATTGGCGAGGAGTTACTATTTCCCGGATATTTGTTCGTGCAATTAGACCCTGGTTCCGCTAACTGGCGAAGGCTCAATAGTACCCGCGGAGTTGCAAAAGTTGTGAGCTTCAATGGTACGCCTTTACCAGTACCTAACGAAGTTATCGCGGCATTACAGCAGCAGCTTTCGCAATACGGTAGTCCTTCGCCACTTTTTAAACCGGGCGATAATGTTCGTGTTACCGAAGGTTGTTTTCGTGATTTAGAATTTGTAGTTCACGCGGTCACGTCTGATGATCGTATAATGGTTTTTTTGCAATTGTTAAATAAATATCAGTCACTGGAGCTTTCGCCGAATCAGCTCGTTGCTTGTTGATTTTTCATGTTGCTAAGAATAGTTTAACCCTGTTTTATCGCTGGTCGACGCTGATTGTAGGGCCGGATCAATAGCGGTGAGTGCGTAATGATCGAGCTCAGGGTGATTAAATGGATGCTGCAGGAATGCTCAGGTATGGCGGTAGCGTGCCTGGCGAGATCACTACGGAAAATGAGTCGCCGACCTGAAGAAGTATTGCAGGAGCTTATAGCTCGAGTGGCAGCCGTGAGAGGAGTTGAAACTCCAGCAAAGATTTAGGGCGTGTGTAGGAGAGTTAGTCCTCAAGGGCTGTCTAGCTTTCCGGCTTAGTTGCATTTGCAGCGCATCTCACAAAGGCAGCGATTTATATAGTTTAGAGAAAAAAGGAATCGGCCGGCCCAATTCGGATAGCGCGCGTAATTCAAGAGCGCTAGAGTTGACAGGTTAGTTTCATAATTGCGCCTTTAGTTTCGATCTTATGTAACATAATCGGAGGCGTAAGTTTTTAACGAATGCGAGAGTCAAACTTTAGGCCGCATTTGTCTCGTAGGCTTTCTAATTTTGAAGATCATGAAATGCACGTTGCTCCTAGTATTGCCATGATCTAATCCCTTTAGTACGCAAGTCCAAACGTTAACAGCCTTAGGCTACCAGTAAGACGATCGTCATTATTAATGGGAGCGCACTTCGTGGTAGCTCTAAACCTAATAAACCAAAAAAAGAAATTACAGAATGAGCGAGAAACAAAAATTCGAGAAATATATAAATCTTAATTTCGAAGATTTTAAGCGGCTAGCGCTCGATTCGTCCCTATCACGACATGAGAAAGTAGGGTTCCCAGATAGCTACAGAGAAGGGAAAGAGTCAGCAATATTCGCTGATATTCGAACTAAGATTCTGAACTTAAATAAATCTGATATGGTTGTTATGGAAATTGGCCCAGGCTGCAGCCAGCTGCCACTTATGCTAGCTGAGCTAAGTGCCGAGAAATCAAATAAATTGATTTTTATAGATAGCCAAGAGATGCTAGACCATATACCCAGTCACCCCTGTGTGATTAAGTACTCTGGCGCGTTTCCAGAAGCAATAGGTCAAGAAATTGAAAATCTTCGTGGCCAGGTGGACGCCATAGTCGTTTACAGCGTGATTCAGTATGTTTTTGTGGAAGGGAACTTGTTTCATTTTATTGACAGCTGTTTGGAATTGCTGAGTGAAGGCGGAGAGCTACTGATTGGAGACATTCCCAATAATTCTATGCGAAAGAGATTTTTCTCCAGTACATCCGGAGTAGATACGCACAAGAAGTTTACAGGTAGCGATGAAGCTCCTGAAGTTCTCTTTAATAATTTGGAGCCAATGCAAATAGACGATAGCGTGGTGTTGGCTATTCTGGCAAGGTCTCGCGCCCAGGGGTTTCACGCCTGGGTTTTGCCGCAGTCAACTGATTTGCCGATGGCCAATCGACGAGAAGACATAATCATCCGCAAGCCTTAAGAGGTTGCTATGAAAGATAAGAAAGTAGTAATTGTTGGCGACTCGGCCTTCGCAGAGATAGCGCACGAGTACTTTGAATGGGACTCGGATTTCGAGGTTGTCGGCTTCTCTGTAGAAAAAGCATATTTAAAAAGGACAGAGTTTAGAGGATTACCAATAGTTGCATTTGAAGAGGTCGAAAAAGAATTTGATCCGTCCTCTCACTACATGTATGTGGCCACAGTATACACTCAGCTGAATCGGTTGAGAGCGCGGTTAGCCAAGCTGGCGAAGTTAAAGGGATATAAGCTGGCATCCTATGTCAGTACCCGTGCATTTGTGTGGCGCAACGTTGAAATCGGAGAGCATTGTTTTATTTTTGAAGACAATACTTTACAACCTTTCGTTACAATCGAGGATAATGTTGTTCTTTGGAGTGGAAATCACATAGGTCATCATTCAATAGTTCGAAAGAATTGTTTTGTCTCTTCCCACGTTGTCATTTCAGGATATTGTGATATCGGCGAAAATACATTTTTGGGAGTAAATGCCACGCTGGCCAATAATTTAACAATTGGTAAAGATAACTGGATAGGCCCCAATACAGCTGTGATGAAAAATACTGCATCAGATGTCTTTTTTAAAACAGACCACCCAACACCGTCAAAAGTGACATCAACAAAATTCTTTAAGATTGAGGATTAGAACATGATGTGCTGGAGAAAATTGGGGTTGGTGTATGGGCCCGATGGTTCGATGCCTTGGGCACAGACTCATGCAATGATACCAATACCGATGAAGCTCAACGATGATGTTATTCGAGTTTACGCAACGTTTTGTGATGCGAATGGGGTTGGTAGGCCCGGATATGTTGATGTGGCTGCTAAAGACCCTACGAGGGTACTTGGTGTATCCAAAAAGCCATTGATCGATATTGGATTGCCAGGCACATTTGATGAGAATGGTGTGCTCGCATGCTCAGTAGTGCGAGAGCGAGATAAGGTTCTATTATATTATGTTGGGTTTGAGTTAGGTACAAAGATTCGTTATCGTCTTTTAACGGGCCTGGCTGTCAGCAGAGACGAAGGTTCTACATTTTCTCGCTACTCCAATGTTCCAGTACTGGAGCGAAGTGACAGCGAGATTTATTTCCGTGGTGGACCGTTCTGTATGTTTGACTCAGGAGTTTATAGGTTGTGGTACGTTGCTGGTAGCGATTGGGTGAGCCTAAATGGTAAGGAGATGCCAGTATACGATATTCGATACGCAGAGTCTGAGGATGGAATTCATTGGCCACCTGAAGGTGTTGTTCAATTGGCGGTATCGGACCCTGATGAGCACGGATTTGGCAGGCCCTACGTTATCAAAAAGCCCGGCGGTGGATACCGCCTATTCTATTCTATTCGGCGCAAGTCTTTCGGAGCATATAGATTAGGTTACGCTGAGTCTGATGACGGGTATAGCTGGAATCGAATGGACAGTAATCTGAATTTGGATGTAAGTATAGGTAACTTTGATTCTGATGCAATAATGTACTCAGCACCCATTGAAGTGGATGGCAAGCTATATCTTTTCTATAACGGAAACGAATTTGGACGTGAAGGGTTTGCAGTTGCTGTTCTGGAGGCGGAGTGACCGTAACTATTCGACAATATTTACCAGAGGACTGTGAAGATTGGGATGCTTTCTGTGAGAGAACAATTCAAGGTACCTTTCTACATACTAGGGCATTTCTTAGTTATCACGGAGATCGATTCAAAGATAGGTCCCTGATTATTGAATGTAACGGCAAGTGGGTTGGTATTCTTCCAGCAGCTCTTAGCTTGACAGATTCTCAAACTGTGGTTTCTCACCCCGGTATTACTTATGGAGCAGTACTGCATAAAGGAGATATCCGAGGAGCCATTCTGATCTCCATAATGGCAGAGATCGTTATTTTCTACCGCTCACAAGGTCTGAACTATCTCGTCTATAAAGCCGTCCCTACAGTATATCATCAAGCACCAGCGCAGGATGATCTATATGCTTTGTACCGATTTGGAGCAAAATTGATTCGCTGCGACTTAAGTTGCTCCATTGATTTGTTAAACCCGTTGCCCATGAGTTCACGAAGAAAGCGAGGGGAAAAGAAGGCGCGTAGAGCTGGCGTAGAAATAGTAGAGGGCAAAGAGCTTTTACCCGCGTTTTGGGAGATAGTAACAACCAACTTAAGTCAGAGACATAGTGCTACGCCTACGCATACTGCAGATGAGATTGCCCTTTTGGCCGATAGGTTTCCCGACAGAATTAAGTGCGTATGCGCGGAACTGGACGGGTCTATCATTGCTGGCGTTCTTCTTTTCATTACTCCTACTGTTCATCACGCTCAATATATTGCTTCGAACGAGAAAGGATTTGAGTTTTCTGCATTGGACTTATTATTCAACCACTGCTTAACAGTTGCGACTATTCAGGCAGCCCGCTACTTTGATTTTGGGATCAGTAATGAAAAAGCAGGCTCAATATTAAATGATGGATTATATCGCTTTAAGAGTGAGTTTGGTGGAGGAGGTATTGTCCACAACTTTTTTCAAATTGATCTCACGAGGGGAGTGCAAGATGCCGCTATTTGATTGTAAGGTGCTGAATGTACCGAGGATTTCCGATCCAAGGGGTAGTTTGTCATTTATCGAAGGCGGTAGTCATGTTCCTTTTGATATAAAGAGAGTCTACTACCTTTATGATGTACCTGGGGGATCGGACAGGGGTTCACATGCTCATCGCCACCTGCATCAGTTCATTGTTGCGATGTCTGGTAGTTTTGATGTGATCTTAGATGATGGCGAAAGTTCAAATAGATTTCACCTTAATAGGTCATACTATGGACTGTACGTTTGCCCAATGATGTGGCGGTATCTCGACAATTTCTCATCGGGTGCTGTCTGTATGGTTCTAGCTTCAGATTATTACGATGAGTCGGATTATATTAGGGACTATTCTGAGTTTGTTTCATTGAGTAAAGGAAAATGACAATACCGTTTCTCGACTTAAAGGCGCCACATTTAGAGCTAAGAGATGAGTTGCTTGAAGCGTTTAACAAGGTATTAGATTCGGGTCGATTTATTCTTGGAGACGAAGTCCGAAAGTTTGAGCGCGAATTTTCGGAGTATTGTGATGTTGAAAATGCTATAGGCGTCGGGAATGGGTTGGACGCATTGCATTTGATTCTCAGGGGGTTCGATATCGGCGAAGGTGATGAAGTAATAGTCCCTTCTAATACATTTATAGCAACGTGGTTAGCCGTGAGCTATGCGGGCGCTAATCCCGTTCCAGTTGAGCCAGATCCGAAGACTTTTAATATTGATCCCAACTTGATTGAAGCTGCGATCTCTGATCGAACGAAAGCAATAATTGTTGTCCATCTGTACGGCCAACCTGCCGAAATGGATGTAATAAATTGCATTGCCCAAAAATATGACCTGAAAGTTATTGAAGATGCAGCTCAGGCTCACGGTGCTACTTACAAAGGCCGAAAAGTCGGCAGTTTAGGAGATGCTGCAGGCTTTAGCTTCTATCCAGGTAAGAACTTAGGTGCATTAGGCGATGGTGGGGCTATAACAACTAACGATGCAGCTCTGGCAGAGAAAGTAAGAGTACTAAGTAACTATGGTTCTCAGGTAAAGTACAAAAACTTGTTCAAGGGGTTCAATTCAAGGCTAGATGAGTTGCAGGCGGCGTTTCTTAGGAAAAAGTTGTCTGTGATTGACGAATGGAACAACAGGAGGCGCTACGTTGCATCGGTATATCAGGAAAAACTTGTTGGTTCTGGCTTGGTTCTTCCACATGCGCCTGATTGGACCTCCCCAGTTTGGCATCTGTATGTAGTAAGGTCCCGAAATAGAGAGGCACTAATCGAAGCATTAAGCAGCGCAATGATTGACGTAGTGATTCACTACCCAGTTCCCCCGCACCTTCAGGCAGCGTATGAAGATCTTGGATTTAGCGAGGGTGATTTCCCGATTTCAGAGAGGATTCATAAGTCTGTACTTAGTTTACCTATAGGGCCTCATCTGGGCATTTCAGAAGTCGGTTACATATCCACTATATGTGCACAAGCGGCAAGTTATTAGTATAGTGCATCATTCTGTAGTCTGATGAATTGTAGTCTAGGGCGCTATTCGCTCTCTCTGTGAAAATAATTGACCAATATAAGAATATGACGAATGTTGCCGCTGTAATTCCAATTGGACCACTCGATAGTATGGGTTATCAGTATCACTGGAAGCTTTCAGTGAGAGTTTTCTCAAGTGTTTTCGACAAAGTGTTGCTCGTTACGACCACATCTCTTAATAAGAATCTTTATTTTGAAAGAGACAACGTAGAGCTACTTTGCTACGACGAGGCGTTATTTGATCTCGACGAAAATGGGTGTGAAGTGTTCGATATATGGAAAATATATAAGGCGTTGCAAATTGGGGCGCGCAAAGCAAAAGATGAAGGGTTCGATTTCGCATTTGTGGGATCCATTAATATGGTAGTCTCTCTTGCAGAGAGATCTACTTTATATTCGTATTTAGAGGGCTTAAAGCAGTCTAAAAGTCGAATCGGTTGGAGTAGAAGGTCATTCGTGCTAGGCCGATTACGGTTTGCAGAAAACGCCATAATTCCAAATATTTACAACCTAGAGTTTCTAGACAGAGTCAACTGGGATATTGACTCCATGGTTGTGGGTAACTTTAGATTTAGAATTATGAAGTATTGTGGTTTTTCCCTGCCAAATTTACCCATAATTTATGATGTACTAGGCACAGAAACCGAGACTGATTTTAGAGAGAAGTTTTCGTGGTACGAAAAGAGCTATAGGGCTCAATTGAATAGACCAGGTAAAGACAAGAAATACTCTGATTTTTTGGATAAGCTTACGAATTCTGTGTTGATTAACTGTGTCGAGAGTACTAAGAGCCCTACCCGAGAAGAATGCTGGGCTACAGAGTTATTTTCAGCAAGTTCTGCAGCGCGGATAATTGAAAGGCGTCGCCTTTTTCATTCGAAGGTTGAGCCGAGTTACTTACATATTGCGTTCAGGCGTACATACTTAAGAGTTTTTATGTGGCTCTCAAGCTTGCAGCTTTAAGTAGCGCTAGTCACCGTAATCAAGTGCTAGCTCAATTTTAGATCTCGATCGTATTGCAGGTTTTGGTTCAGAGAAGGCGATAACGATTCAAAAGTTTTTCCTTAGTAAGTTTGAAAGGTTAGGCTACTTTAAATAAATAGTGATAAAGTGAAGTCTACCTAACATATCCACCAATTAATTTCTAATCTTTTAGATTATTGCTTAGAAATGTGACTTATCGAATATCCTACTAATGCGACCATTCATTATTAGATTTTCAAAGAATCTGACGATCAGATACCGTGGATTGTTAGGGTATTTCTCTCTTCAGTGGTTGCGCTTGTGTGGTGCGAACATCCATTCTTCCGTAAAAGTTTATGGAAGTTTTTTTTGGATAGGGGATCCGCAGAAACTTAAAATCGGGGCCGGAACGACAATCAACCAGGGTGTAGTATTGGAATTGCGTGAATCTATTAATATTGGTAAAAATGTTCGAATATCAAGTTTAGCAAGGCTACATACTTCAAGGCTCGAACTAACTCCGACCGATGGGCGGCGAGAGCATACCGCTTCTTCGATCAGTATTGAGGATAACGTATGGATAGCCTCTGGCGCGATTGTGCTGTCAGGTGTCACGGTTGGAGAAAATAGCGTTTTATCGGCGAATTCGGTGGCGGCTAAGGATATACCTAAGAACACTTTGTATTCAGGGATTCCTGCGATTGAAGTTCGAAAAATTAACTCAATGTTATAGTGGCTTTGGTTACTAGTTGATACGTAAACTGAAGATATCTGCAGATAGGTTTTTAGATCTCCTGTTTGGGTACGCTGGCCACTCAAGTCAACTGGCTGGCGGACTCGCTACTATGTTCATAGTGACATGGTACGCTGGGCTTGATGTTTATGGTATCTGGGTTGCTTTGAATGCCCTTCAGACTTTGGTAGGAAGAGTTTTTTGTATTCCGACAAATGAATTGTTGTTCTATTTTTCTGCAAAAAAGCTGGATAGAAATAGTAGCCTCGCGATATTAGTCGTTTGTCTTCTGATTGACATTATAGTAAGTGGCGTGTTGTTCCTCGCAATATTCATTTTCGCAGACTATTTTATTGAATTGTTTCTGGATGGTGAAGTTTCAAAAGATGACTTCTTGATTTATTTCGTCTACGTGATTCTATTGACCACACGAAACTTCTCCCTGGCTTATTGGTTAAGTGAAGGGGCATACCGTAAAAGCGTCTTACTCGGTGTGCTTGAGCAGACTTTGAAGATATTACTGCTTTTCTATTTTTTCGGATTCCTAAGGGGCGATAATATAGATTCAGTGATCTATGCAGCGCTGATCGCCGCCCTGCCCATCTCAGTCTTGTTCCTACTTCGCCCTGTGCTATTTGTAGCTAAGAGGCTTGAACTGTTGTCGTTCAGAGATCTAAAAGTGGTCTCCGATCAGGCATTTAGTTATATACGGATTTCGTACTTTAATTATGCGTTAAATGGCTTAACAAAATCTATTGATAACCTTCTAGTTGCTTATTTTTTTAGCAACCAGGTTGTAGGTCTGTATGCAACTTTGAAACAGTTTTCTATGCCTCTAACCTACATTGTTGCGCCCGTAATAAATCTGTCATATCGGTCTTTCTCTAAGAGCTTAAGAGCTGAGGAGTTTAGTAACATTGTGAATGTTATCTCAACATCCTTGAAGTACTTGTTACTGATATTGATGCCATCCTTTGTTTTTGCTACCGCTGCGCTATATATGTATACGGCAGTGCAAGAAATCACGTTTGAGCGCCGAGAGCTATTGGTATACTTATTTACATTTATAGCAACATCCACGAGTGTTACATACTGGTGGTCTCGTCCGTTAGCTGCTGTATACAATCCGCGACTATCTATACATGCACAAATCATCTTTTTATTGATATATCTCAGCCTAGTTGCACCACTATCCCGAACAGCTGGTTTAATCGGTTTCAGTCTGGTCTCCTGTATTTGCTCAATAGGGTTGTTATTGTATTGGGTTAAAGTTCTCAATCGATTCAAATCAAAAGAAATCGGCTAAATGATTCCCTATATCTACTTCATACTGTTTGGACTTTCGTCATTGGTGTCAGCAATGTTTCGTCCGAGTCGTGGGGTGATAGGGTTCTTTGTAATTTTATTGACCACTGGCTTCGTAAGCTTGTATGTGATTGTAAGTCCAGAACTTGCACAGGACAGGTACCAGTACTACATATGGTATGAGAGCGTAGATAGCATTAAAGACCTAGTTTATGTAAATGATCCTTTATTCGTTTTACTGTTGTATGTTTTACCTGACAATCTCACTGAAGTTGAATTCAGGGCGACATTGATGCTGCTTGTATCTATCGCCATGGTTTCACTACTTATTAATGTTAGGAAGTGTGCAGTTGGATTCGGTGAGTCATTTCTCTTAGTCGTTGTTGTTGTGGTCACAGACAGGCTGTTTCTTGATTTGGCCTTTAATTCGACACGAAGCACATTGTCTGCACTATTATTTATGCATGTCTTCTTTGTCCGAGGGGCGACGTTAAAGCTGCTGTGCGTAAGTTGCTCGATACTAATACATTTTGGTCTTGGCAGCTTAATGTTATTAATCCTAATGATGTCCTCTATTCTGCCATCGAGGGGGCGGGTTAGAAATTCTTTGGTGGTTATCTCTTGCACTGTTTTCTTTGCCAAGGCGGTTCTAGGAGTGGATTTCGCTAGCGGGTTGAGATCAGTCGATTATTTTGATCTACTAATGAATCTCGATCTTGAGCGTATAAATAGAGCTTTAACAAGTTCACTTGAGTTAACCTTACAAATAAGCATCCAGTTTGCGCTGGCGATCATTGTGCCTCTGTTGTTCCTACTTAGTAACAAGAGTAGGTTGGTAGATACCCAAAACATCAACAAATCTTTTAGTTTTGCCTTGTATTCGTTTTCAATCGCAGTTCTATTTTACCCAGAGTTCTTATTGTTCCAGCGAATAATGGTAGTTCCATTACTTGTTTTTTGTGCGTTACTTGACAGGAGGGCATTGCTTCTTCTGGCGGCCATAAAAACAGTGCTTTTTGTATCTTATGTCGGTGACTACACAGACTTGCGATTTATCTCGGACTATTGACTGCAAGCCAGAGCCGAAATTTATGTCTAATAGCGGGTTTTCAGCCAACTAGCTTGCTTTTTACCCTCTTTACGTCACGTTGTGTTTAATCTAACTATAATGAATTTATTTCCATGAAAAGAGTTTTTATTTTCGTAAATAGCTATGTCGGCAGGCGAGGGAATATAGGCTTCAGGACAGCCAAAGTGATTGACGTATTGCGGGGTGATGGAAATAACTTCACGATCACCTGTTTCTGTCGAGGTGTTGAATTCAAAGCTGCATCGGTGACTTATGTGACGCTCGGGATATTGGGACTTTTTCAAAGGTTTCTTAATGCTATAAGGATTTATGTTGCACCAAAGTTCAACGCAAGGATAATCGATATAGGGATATATGAGTGGTTTTGCTTGATAAGGCTGTTGGCGTTCTCGATTGGTAAACCCGGAGATATCGCGCATGTTTGGGATTCATGTCCGCGCTTAATAAGCCTCTTAAAGAGGCGAGGCGTGTTCGTTGTCGTGGATGTTCCTATTGCCCCAACAACTTATTGCGAGCGAATGATCAGTCATTTTAATGTTGATTTTCTAACCGCTAATCAACGAATTAAAACGTTTGAGATACAGTCTTATCATATGGCTGATGTGGTTATTGCGCCTTCCATTTTTGTTAAGAATGAATTGATCCTTGCAGGTGTTGACAAAAATAAAATCGTCGTTGTGAATTTTGGAGTTGATTTTAGTAGTGGCGCGAATTTGCGTCAGAGAAGTATTGAATTTACTGGCAGTACCCATCTGAAATTCTGTTTTTTTGGACTTATCAATAAACGAAAAGGTGTGCACGACTTGCTTCAGGTTTGGAAGCGAAGAGACTTTCGAGAAGATAGCCTGTATCTTTGCGGCAGGATATATCCAGATATAAGAGCAGAGGTGGCGGCGCTGAGCGCATCCGGTATAGATAATATATATACTCCTGGTTTTGTCGACCCGTTTACAGCGATGACCGATTATGATGTGTTTGTTTTTCCTTCGTGGATGGAGGGTTCCTCCAAAGCTGTTTTTGAAGCTATGTCAATGGGGTTGCCGTGTATCGTTACACATTCATCTGGCTCAATAGTCAGAGATGGCATTGACGGATTCGTAATAGATGCAGGTGATCGTGTTGCTCTTTTTGAGAAGATGTTATGGTTCAAGAAGAATAGAAGTAGAGGGATCCAAATGGGGGAAAGCGCCCGAGAGCGTGCTAGTCAATATACTTGGAAGCGCTATTCAGAAAATGTAATAAGTACATACGGTGTTCATTAAAAATATGAAACTTGCTTACATCACAAGAGTGAGATTGCCTTCACAATCAGCACAGTCAGTTCAGATTTTGTCGATGGCAAATTCCTTTTCGAGAATCTTGGGTGATAAATTCAGGTTAATCTCAAATAGTCCTACTTGTGTCAATCAACAGACTGATGAATATCAACACGTCAATTGGCTTTCTTATAAATGTAACTCGTTAGATGTCTTTAATACTCTTTGGTTCGCTTTGTTAGCCGTGAAAGTGTGTATTCGCGCTCCAGATACGATAGTCTTTTCAAGAGATATTGTTGTCGCTTTGTTTGTTGTAGCGTTGAAAAGAGTTGCAGTGTACGAGGCTCACAGCGAGCCTAGAACAAAGTTATCGGCTTTTTTGTTTAGACTCGCATCTAAAAGCAAATACTTAAGATTAGTGTGCATATCCAATGTGTTAAAAGAATATTACGTAGCCAACTATGGCATATCTGAGATGTCGGCTCTGTCTATACATGATGGTGTCTCATTTAATGAATATTTGGATCTCTTGTCCCTCAGTAAAAGTGAATTGCGCAGTTCCCTAGGGCTACCTTTGGAAAAGTTAGTAATTGCTCATACGGGAAGTCCGTCAAAAGGAGGGATTGATTTGTTGGCGCCTTTGCTTCTTCGTGACAAGGATAAAATTCACTTTGTTCATGTTGGGGGTACTAAAGAAGCAATTTTACAGCTCACACAGCAACTTCTTGATATGGGAGTCTCTAATATTGACTTTCGTGAACACTTGCCAAGGTCAGAAGTTAGAAAAATTCAGGTAGCTGCAGATGTGCTTTATTATGGAGTCAGCAAAGAGTGGTCGAGCTATTGGTGTACATCGCCCCTTAAGATATTTGAATATATGGCAACAGGTGTGCCGATACTAGCGACTCGATTTGGTTCGATATCGGAAGTATTGAACAGCTCAAACTCTTACTGCTTTGATCCTCAGTCGGAGCAATCTTTGCTAAGTGCATGGGATGCTATATGCTCTGATTCAAAAGTGTCATCAGCTAGGGCCTTGGTAGCACAACGTGAAGCTGAGCAAGTATATTCTTGGGATTCACGAGCTCAGAAGATATTGGATTTTATTTCCAGAAGGTCTACGGTCTGATGATGTGTGACGCTAAGATCAAGCGTATCGCAGCATTTTCAAAGTATCTGGCGTATGATGTCGGGGGAGCCGAAAAGAGCACATTAGCTTTGCTGAATGAGCAGCAGAGTGATAAGAAAGCGAAGATCACAATTGTATCTCAGGCCAATGCCAAGTTTCTAAGCGGGAGTCCCTCTCTCACTGAAATGAAAATTAACGCGGAGCTGGTGTTTTTGCAAGGTGGTGTTCAGTTTAGTCGATTTCCTTTTTATGAATACTTGCTAAACCGGGGCAGAATAATAAATTGGTTTTCTAGTCTTGATGCTGACGAGCTTTGGACTTATGGGGTTTATTCGCCAGCTGCGATGTTAGGGTTCAAAGGGAAAGTTCGTTACTTTGTTCGATCGGAAACCGACTTGGGCATTGTAGCAAACTATTTTAATGGGCTTAAACGTACTCTCAAAACAGCCTACACTGCTGTGGAATGGCCGGCGATAAAACTTCATCAGAATGATTTACGTGAATCGTTGAGACGAGCTACGGTAGTAGCAAACTCCAAGTACATGTCAACTAGGGTCCGAGAGCGATTCGGTATTGATGCCAGCGTAATTTACCCAATGGTCGATGTAAGTTCTTTCCGCCGAGAGTTAGCTGCCACTCAAGTGGAACAAACATGGGTGGTTTTTGTCGGCGACTCGATTGTCAAAGGTCTGCAGCATGTATTGGCTGCTGCAAAGTTGCTGCCACAGCTGCAGTTTCGGATATTTTCGCGATTCGTTCAAGACGATAAGCATGTTGGAAATATTCTCTGGTCCCCTTGGCAGAAGGAGTCTTGGCGGGTTTATTCTGGAGCTAGACTGGTGATCGTTCCCTCTCAATGGGAGGAAGCATATGGTAGAGTGGCCAGAGAATCATATTTGCTTGGATTGCCGACACTTGTATCGAACGTTGGTGGGTTGCCGGAAGCCGTAGATGGCAACAGTTGCTGCTTGGTAGACGATTATCGCCGCGTCGAGTCATGGGTAGATGCAATTGTTAGAACCTTGAATGTATAAGATTTTGGGGAGATGAAGTGAGAGTTGTTTTTGACGCTCGTGCGATTGCAATAGAATTCAGCGGTTTAGCAAGATATACAGGTTGTCTGCTGGATACATTATTGCGAACTAGAACTAATTTGGAGGTTCAGATTCTAGTGCTGTTGGACGCCGGGGCCGATTACCTAACTAATCAATACTACGACATGTTACTTGAGAGTGAGCGTAAAGGCCTATGTTCTATTATTTACGTCAGTGCACCCTCGATTTCATTAAGACAACATTTCAAAGTTGCGAGGTTAGTCAATAAAATACGACCTGATATTTACTTTTACCCTCATTTTGATTTACCGATTGGAGTGAAAGCTGATTCAGTTTTTGTTGTTCATGACCTGATTCCACTTGTTGTATCAGGGTATGTTCAAAGGTTTTCATGGGTAAAGAAACTTTATTTTAGGCTGTTGATAAATCTTTCATTGATTCTTGCGCAACGGTGCATCGCAGTTTCGGAAACCACTAAAAAGGATCTGTTAAGTTTCTTCGGACATAGATACCTTAGCAAAATAGAAACAGTTTACGAAGCTTCATTTCTAGAGGACGTACCACTGTTAGAAGTGAATCCTACTGGCATTCCGAACCACGGAAAGTATCTCCTATATGTGGGTGATCGAAGACCCCATAAGAATCTAAAGCGTGTGCTTGACGTATTTATTCACCTCCGAGACTCACACAATTATCCAGGCATACTGGTTATCGTGGGGTCGAAGAAAAACTACCGTTTTAGTGTTGAGGAGTATGTCAATGCTCGAACCGACGTGAAGATTCTTGGTAGCGTTAGCGATGAATCTTTGTTAGAGCTATATAAATATACCGATTCACTTCTTTTTTTGTCTGACTATGAAGGCTTTGGGCTTCCTGTTTTAGAGGCGGCTCGTTTCCATCGGAGAATGATCTTGTCGGATGGTGGCTCGTTAGCGGAGATAGCTCCTCCCGGTGCGTGCGTCATTAGTTCGAAAGCGCCGATAGACGTCGCATGCGCGAAAATACATGAGTATCTTGATAGTAATAAACCCGTCGACTATACGGGTTTTAATGAGCGTTTCTCGTGGCTTATTGCGGCAAAAAAAATATTTCCATTCGCTTATCTTGATACTTAATTGCTTTTAGTTAACCAACATTCCCCATCCGAACTGATTCGGTTTAATTGCAAGTAGTCCTTTCGAGTATATTTTGTGTCTCAATCAGCATTTTCTAATTGTGAGTTAATTGTCCGATGTGTGGAATAGCAGGCTTTTGGGGCGGGGAATTTGACCCTGGCATAGCGGATCGAATGTCGGATCGGTTAAATAGTCGTGGCCCTGATGGATCTGGGACATGGATTAATCAAAGTCAGTCGATCGCTCTAGCTCATAGGCGTTTGTCCATTGTCGATCTGTCCGAGGCCGGCGCGCAACCGATGAAATCACCATGTGGAAGGTTCGTGCTGGTGTTTAATGGCGAAATATACAACCACCTCGCTATTCGAAGGAGTCTTGAAGATTGTGGAGCTTCCTATGAATGGAGAGGACACTCAGATACTGAAACCCTATTGGCTGCGTTAGCTCACTGGGGTGTAGAAGAATGTTTGAAAAAACTGATTGGTATGTTTGCGTTTGCATTTTGGGACAACGTTGAGGATCAGTTAGTTCTAGCACGGGATAGGATGGGTGAGAAGCCTCTCTACTACGGGATGTTAGGTACAGCTTTCGTATTCGCCTCGGAGTTAAAAGCATTTAACGAGCACCCAAAATGGACAGGGATAATTGACCGTAATGCTCTTCGGATGTTCATTAAAAGTAGTTATATACCCTCGCCGTGGAGTATTTTCGAGGGTGTATATAAATTGCCGCCAGCACACTTTTTGACTGTTAATAATAGACATGATCTAAAAATGGTGAAGAAGTGCTATTGGAGTCTTCCGACTATTGCGCGAGAAGGTGTTGCGAGTGATATCGATCCAGACCCGTCGATAATGCTCGGCGTTTTGGGGAAGTTAACTAATGATGCAGTACTTAAACAAATGAACGCTGATGTCCCTCTCGGCGTTCTATTGTCCGGGGGGGTTGACTCGGCTCTAATTGCTTCATTGATGCAGAATCAAAGTGCTACGCCTATCAAATCGTTCACTATTGGTTTCAATGAAAGTGACTTTAATGAAGCCCCATATGCTGCTCAGATAGCGAAACACTTAGGAACAGATCATACTGAAATCTATGTGTCGCCCGAAGATGCAATGTCGGTAGTTCACAGGCTTCCGAATGTTTATGATGAGCCGTTTGCCGATGCTTCGCAAATACCCACACTGCTAGTTTGTGAGGCGGCTCGGAAAAGCGTCAAAGTTTGCTTAACTGGGGACGGAGGTGATGAACTGTTTTGTGGCTATAATCGATATGCCGATGGCTTGCGAACTTGGGAATTGGCAAATAGGTTGCCTGTATCAGCCAATGAGGCCGTTTCGGCAATACTGAAAAGGCTGTCAGGAAGTAGAATTGATACGCTCCAAAAGTATCTGCCCGCTAAGTTTAGAGTGCCCATGTTTACAAATCGATTAGCAAAGCTAGCGGATGTAATCGTGCAGCGGGATCGCCTTTCTTACTATAACTCTGTGGTTTCACATTGCAGTGATCCCGCAGATTTCGTTATTGGTGGGGCGGAGTCAAAGAGCACTCATGATACTGAACACAATAAATTAGATTCGTCATTTCAAGATCAAATGATGTTGTGGGATATGATGAGCTACTTGCCTGATGATGTGTTAGCGAAAGTAGATCGTGCGAGTATGTCAGTGAGTTTGGAAACTAGAGTGCCTTTGTTGGATCACAGGATTGTGGAATTCGCATGGAAAGTGCCACTAAACCTAAAATATCGGAATAATCAAGGCAAATGGTTGTTGCGTCAACTACTGTACCAGTATGTGCCAAAGGAGCTTATGGATCGTCCGAAAAGTGGGTTTGGTATTCCGGTAGCGCAGTGGCTACGGGGGCCGCTGAGAGACTGGGCGGAATCTCAGTTATCGGCTGATCGATTGCAGACAGAAGGTTTTTTTGACTGCAATTTAGTTCAGAAACTGTGGTTTGAGCATAAAACTGGGATGAGGAACTGGCAGTACATTTTGTGGAATGTGCTCATGTTCCAAGTTTGGTTGGCAGGGCAAAAAGGTTGAACACTAAAGTTGTAATTGCTCTAAATTCTGCATGGAACCTGGTGAACTTCCGGTCAGGTTTAATTACCAAGTTGGTTGCGTTGGGATATGAAGTCGTGGCTGTCGCGCCCAATGACGAATATGCTTGTCGGTTAGACCGCCTTGGGTGTCGTTATGTACCTCTTCCAATGGATAAAAAGGGCAAGAATCCCTTGAATGATCTGATTCTTACCATGCGATACCTCAATTTACTTATGAAAGAGAGGCCCGCAGTTCTGCTGACTTTTACAATTAAACCTAATATATATGCCTCTTTGGCAGCGCATATGGTAAGTGTGCCTGTAGTGAATAATATTGCTGGGCTGGGTGAGATGTTTTTAAGTGAAGGGCTGTTGAATAAGCTAGTTCGATACCTTTACAACATTGCTTTAGCTAAATCTAAAAGAGTTTTTTTTCAGAACAGAGATGATCAGGTATTGTTTGTTTCGCATGGTCTAGTGGCGGAGACAATTGTTGACCGTTTGCCGGGGTCAGGGGTTGATTTACGAAGATTTGTGCCGATTTTGCCTTCGGTTCGTGCCAAACTTAAATTTCTAATGATAAGTCGCATGTTGTGGAATAAGGGGGTCGGAGATTTTGTGAGAGCTGCACGAACCCTAAAAATGCAAGGATATAATTTTGAGTTCTTGTTGCTAGGGTTTGTGGACGAATCAGATCCAAAGGCTGTGCCTCGAATGCAAATTGACGAATGGGTTTCTGAGGGTATAGTTGGTTATTTGGGGGTAAGTGACGACGTTAGGGTTCAAATCGCGGAGGCCGATTGTATTGTGCTTCCGTCGTATTACCGAGAGGGAACTCCAAGGACTTTAATTGAGGCTGCTGCAATGGCGCGACCTATTATTACTACCAACTCTGTTGGTTGTCGAGATGTTGTGGAGCATGGTTTGAATGGCTTTTTATGCACTCCCAAAGATGCGAATGACCTCGCGCATAAAATGATTGCTTTCTCTGAGCTCAGTCTATTGGAACGTCAGAGTATGGGTGAGCACGGAAGATCAAAGGTAGAGAGAGAGTTTGATGAAGAAATAGTAATTAGCAAGTATATTGACGTGATTCGCTCTTTAGTTCGTTAGTACAAACAATTGCGATCCAAAACAGATTAGGGCCAGATTCGGGTTTGTTGCATTGTAATCGCCACGCGAATATCAAGCAATAACGATGTCCACTGGCTAATGGGTGGTGTTCGGTTTAGCAGGGGCAACTACAGCAATCAGGGTTATTCAGGTCCCAGTGATCTGGGCGGTGGCTACCGTTGATCTAATGGATCGCTGATTGGTCCGTTTGGGCAGACGATAGATTCGTTGTGACATTCTCCTAAAGGACCGAGGAGGGTCTGAAGAACCGCGGAGGGCCTAAAGACCCAAGGGGCCTAAAGACCCAAGGGGCCTAAAGACCCAAGGGGCCTAAAGACCCAAGGGGCCTAAAGACCCAAGGGGCCTAAAGACCCAAGGGGCCTAAAGACCCAAGGGGCCTAAAGACCCAAAGGGCCTAAAGACCCAAAGGGCCTAAAGACCCAAAGGGCCTAAAGACCCAAAGGGCCTGAAGATACAGAGGGATTTAGCTGCCCCCTAACTCACACCATCGCCAGCCATAACGGAATAACCACAAACGCCAGCAGTGTCTGCGCACTGATGATATTGGCCATCATGGGCGCATTGCCGCCCAGCTGTCGGGCCAAAATGTAAGCGGAGGTGGCGGTGGGCAGGCAGGCCAGCAGGAGCAGAACCTGCTGGCTCAGCAGATCCAATTGCCACCAGGTCGCCAGGCCCAGCATCAGTCCGGGCATTACCACAAACTTGAACATACTGGAGCAGGCAATAATAGGCCAGTCCTGTTTGACCGTGGTCAGGCTAAGGGCAACGCCTACTGCCAACAAGCCGAGGGGCAGGGCAGTGCTGCCCAGTGTTGCCAACAGGGTTTCGATCCAGCCACCCATCAGGCCTAGTCCACTCAGGTTAAGTGCCACGCCCAGCAGGCAGGCAACAATCAGGGGGTTGCTCAGTATTCCGCTAAGCACTTGTGCGGGCGATCTGCCTGGGCCGTTAGTGGCCAGCGAAAAACAGATGACGCTTAATACGTTGACCAGGGGGATCATGATGCTGACCGCTATTGCGGCAATTACCAGTCCGGCATCGCCAAACAGCGCACTGGCAACGGCCAGGCCGATGTAGGTGTTGAATCGGATGGCACCCTGGAACAAGGACGTGAAATCGGCAGCATTGTCACTGGCCCAGGGTTTTATCAACCAGGTGAGCGCGCTGGTCAGCAGCAGAGCGGTGCAAATCACCAGCGCAAAACGCCCGAAGTCGGCATCACTAAAATCCGCCAAAGCCAGGCGGTGAACCAGCAGGGCGGGGAAGGCAATGTAGTAGGTCAGGCGTTCTATGCCCGGCCAGAATTCGGCGCCAGGAAAGTTGATCCGGCGCAGCAGCGCGCCGAATAGTATCAGCAGGAATACGGGGCCCAGAGCGTTGGCAATCATGGCTGCATCATGAGGCTTGATTGCGCATTGAGCAAGGCTTTGACGAGTGCAGGCGGGCGAATCTTTTTTTATGACACGCCATCTTGTCTATAGGACAACGCCAAACGCCGCTGCCGGCCTCTAACTAACCGCTGCCCATACGTCACCACTCCCGTCACCGAAAGCCCCGCCAGCACCAGCGCCGTCACCAGCCCCAGCACGCGATATAACTCACTGCCAGTCTTGGCCGCGTGCAGCGGGTAGATCATATTGGTCAACCGTTCGCCGGGCGGCATGGCGCAGGCGTCTTTAACCGCAACAATCTCGCCGCTGCGTGCATCTGTGTAAACAAAGCTCAGGCCGTTGGGGTGCAGTTCGCATTCGCGCTTCAGGCGGAACCGGTGAAAACCCTGGGGCAGGGCGTCGGCGTAGTAGAACATCAATCGGGCATCAGGCAGAGCCTGCTGCACGCGGGCGATTGTATCGGCGCTTGGCAATGGACGTGCCGGGTCGGTAATGTCCACCGGTGTGCCGGGGGGGAGCACGATCTGGGGAACCGGGTCGCCGAACAGAGCATTCATGCCTTTTTGAACGCTGGTGTAGAACACCATGGCGCTGCCGCTGAGGATAAACAGTAACAGCAGGGGGCTGAGCAGCATGCCGGCGTCACGATGCCAGGCCAGCAGGCTGGCACGCGAGGTGTCACGTGGCCACAGGCGTTTCCAGCGAAACGCCCGGCGAGTTGGCCACCACAGGATCAGGCCGGTGATGGCCATCAGTCCGCCGACAAGACCGATGATGCCTGCGACTATCTCACCGCGATCGCCTGCCATCAGGTGGGCATGAATATCAAACAGAAAACCCATCAGGCGTTGCCGTGGCCGCCACTGATCGATAACGGTCAGTGTCTCGGGGTTGATCAGCGCTTCTTCATGGTCTGGCAAATAAACGTGGTAGGCGGCTAAATCCGGTTCCGGCATTTTCAGGCTGCCCAGCCTGTCGCCGTAAAGGGCGTAGGCTTTGGCGATAGCGGCCGCCTGTTGCTCTGGCGCAGGCACTAGATCCTGGCTGCTGACCTGCGTGTAACGCAGTGCCCAGTAATCATTCTTGTAGATTAAGGCTGCGCCGCTCAGTGCAATCAGAAACAGCGCCAGGGACAGGACCAGTCCGCTGTACAGGTGAAGTTTTCGAAGCAGTGTCATGGTCTTTGTTCTGATCTTGTTGTAAGTGCGATCGCAATTATAAATGATAATGATTTGCATTGCACTTAATTGTCGCTCTAGAATACCGGCCACTTTTTATGTCGTGGACCAGGGAGCTGAGTAGACACCATGAACACATCAACCATTAGCAAACAATTAAGCCTGGCTTCGGCCATCGCGACCATCATCGGTGCCTCATGGTCTGGTGCCGCGCTGGCACAGACAGCCGGATCTGCCGTTGACCAGAATGAGGTGGTGGAGCTGATTGTCACCGGTAGCCGCACCCCGGAGCGACTGGATGAAGTGACGGCGTCGGTGACGGTGGTCGACAGCGAAGCCTTGCGACAGGATCTGCAATTGACGGCCGAGCTGCAGAATATTCTGAGTTTTCGGGTGCCGGGTCTGGCGCCAACCACCAACAGCACCAGTAATTTTGGTCAGACACTGCGCGGCCGTACCACCCTGGTCATGATTGATGGCGTGCCGCAGTCAACGCCTCTGCGAAACGGCGCCCTGGATGTCCGCACCATTGACCCGGCTGCGCTGCAGCGTGTTGAGGTGGTTAAAGGCGCCACGTCTATTTATGGCAATGGTGCGGCCGGCGGCATCATCAATTACATTACACGCGAAGCGGGGGACGAGGCGTTTAATGTTGAGCTGACTCAGCAGATCAGCGTGAATCAGGTGGAATCGGATGACAGTACCAGCTTCCGCAGCAGCGCTACCGTCGATGGTACCGTTGATCGGTTCAGTTATGTATTCAACGCCACGGTGGATGACAACGGTCTGCAGCGCGATGCCGAGGGCGACATTATTGGCCAGGCGATTTACGGACTGTCCGGTGTGCGCACACAAAGTCTGTTTGGCAAACTTGGCTTTCAGATTGATGCCGAAAAATCCCTCAGCCTGACCGCCAATTATTACGATGCCGAACAGGTGGAGCGGCTGATTGATGTGACCAGCAGCATCAACGACGGGACCAAAACCTA
>Ga0208316_1000562_pt1 | contig 30125 bp, 33 predicted proteins | sample MalvireepMed_231_FD_184240 | JGI IMG/M metagenome (GOLD analysis project Ga0208316, IMG submission 184240) | Marine viral communities from the Global Malaspina Expedition - Malaspina viral metaG DeepMed_231 (SPAdes) (version 2) | ecosystem: Environmental > Aquatic > Marine > Oceanic | place... | reverse complement strand
GGGGATAATAGGGGGAAACCCAGCCGGGGGCGTTCCCACCTACACTGCGTGACCCCCTTGCCAACGCACTGATGATATGTTAGGGTGGTGGTGAGATGGAGCGAATTGTGACGTATGGGGTGGTAACGGGTCGGGGGTCATTTGCCCAATTGTTGCAGGACATGCGAGAGCGGGCGGGGTTAACGGTAGGGGAGGTGGCTGAGGCATTGGGGGTGACGGACGGGGCGGTGCATCAGTATTTGTATCGTCAGAGGGGTGATGGCGGGACGAGTACGGTGAAGTGGCTGGTACGGTATGCGGAGGCATGTGGGTGTGATCTGAAGCTGGAATTTGCGGATGCGACGACGGGGAGGATGACGGATGGCAAGCACAGACGGACGCGATCTGACGCTGGACGAAGCCGAGGCGTTCGCCCAGATGGTGTTATCGGGAGCACCGGTAACCGACGCGGTGCGGTATTTCTGGGGCGAGGGGGTCAGTGAGTCGGTGGTGGGGGACTGTGCGTGTCGCTGGCCGGAGCAGGCGGAGGTGCGGGTGGCGATTCGTCGGTTGTCCGGGGGGGTCTCCTGGCACGAGATGGAGGACCCGAACCGGCTGGATGCGGCGTTGAAGAAGCATTACAACGAGCTGGCGTATTTTCTGTGGACGACGAATTACGTGGAATGCGACGGGACATCGAAGGTGAAGGCGGACACGTGCCGGAGTGCGATTGAGGCGAAGGTGGCGGGAATGGCGGGGAAGGAATCGCCGCTGGCGTCGTTTTACCATGATTTGCTGGTGCGCTACGATGCCGAGAGTGTGAAGGTGCAATGAGGATGTCCCAGGACGAGGAGCGGGTGTGGGGCAACGCGATGCTGCTGCGTCTCAAGATGGAGCAGTGGCTCTCCGATCTGGAGAAGAAGACGGTGTCCGAGACGACGGTCACGGCAGCGATAGAGGCCCTGGATGCGCTCGAGACACGTCCGGTGACGCGATCCGGGTCGGTCGTGCTCTCGCTGGATGACTATCATATTCTGTCGGGGACCAAGGAACTCTCGTCGTGGCTGTTTCATCGGTGTCCGTTTTGCTGCCACCAGCATCGGTCATTGAAGGCGCTGGAGCGGTGTCGGGCGAAAACGCTGCGGCGGCGGCACGGGCGGTGTCCAGCCTGTCGTGGGGGGCATGTGGGAACGTGCGGGAAATGCCTTGATACACGGGCGAATCTGACCCCGGCGCTCCGGGCTACCCATCTGCCAGACTGGGTTGTCGCGGCGGATGAGCGTCGACGACTGGTCGCGTCCATCAAGAAGAAACGTAACGCATCCGTGACGAAGAGTCCTGTGCGGTTTTCCTAGCAAAAGGCTCGATGTCGTACAGGCGGGAGACCCGTACTCGATCATGCCCGTGATTCCTGTCCCGGTGATGGATGGAGATCCTGCGTGTACATCTCTCCCCGATGACATCCTCTTCCCCCGTAGATTCAGCCCTATGGACACGATACATCCGAAGCTACACCGTGACATGGAGGTCCTCGCTCGGCGCTGGGGACGCGGGAGACGGTACAGCCTCCGTGCGGTGGGCCGCGAGATGGGCATCAGCTACTCCACGGTCCGCACTCGCGAGTTAGGTGCGTCTCGCTGGATACGGTTCGTCCTGGAGAAGCAGGGATACGATGTGGTCCCTCGCGAGGGACTGACAGAAGGGGGAACCATGGCACTCAACGTCCACAATCCGGGCGCAACCAACAGTCCTCTTCTACGTAACGTCGCCGAGGAGGCGAAACCGGAAAAACACATATCAGAAAAAATGTATCCGTAGACGATCATGGCCGTCACCCCTGTCCCGGTGCCCCTGCGCGACCGGCTCATCACCGAGTTTCGGCGCTTCATCTGCGACCGGATCAAGTTCGTCCCCTTCACGCATCAGGCGGCGTGGTGGGCGACGACCGACGGACTGGACCTGGTGGACGAGATCGCCCGTGACGGCGTGAGTATCGCAGTCCGCGAGCCCTCGGGCGAGATTGTCACCAAGTATCTGGTGCCTCGTCCGGCGGGACGGGCCAAGGTGGTCGCCGAACTGGGGGCGTACAAGTCCGGGAAGTCCGCCGGCGCCGCCATCTGGGCCGCAGCCTTCGCGGCAGTGCCCCATGCGCGGGTGTTTCTCGTCGGGAACGAGTACGACATGTGCGCCCCGGAATTCGAGTATCTCCTGGACGCCATCTGCTCCGAACGCGGGCTGAATCAGTCGTACCGGTCGCTCCAGAACCGTCCCAAGGACGGGCGGCTCTGGCTGGAACTGGACAACGGCGCCCGCTTCGAGGCCCGGAGCTGGGAACGCGCCGAATCGCTCAAGGGCAAGGAAGTGGATGCCTATATCTACTGCGAGGCGTATCAACTGCCGGGGATCGAGTGTTTCACCTCGGTGGCGCAGAATCTGCGGGCTCGCAAGGGCTATGCGGTCTTTCCCACCACTCCCGACCGTCCCTGGGTGGGCGTCTTCCACGAGCACGGGCACGATCACCCCGAGTTTCCCGACTGGGTCTGTAAATGCGGGATTGCCGCCACGGTGAACCCCTACAGCTTCGACCAGCAGGCGATGGACCGCGACCGGACGCTCCTGACCCGCGAGAAATTTTCCATCGCGTATCTGGGCAAGCTGGGGGACTTCGTGGGCCGCGTCTACAACTATCAGCGCGGGGATCGGCTCATCCAGGTCGAATCCCACCCCCATCTGTGGCATACTCTGGTCGATGGCGAGATCCCTGGCAATCTCTGCATCCCGCCGGACTGGCAGATCGAGATTGGCGCCGATACCGGGACCTACTGCGCGGCCCTCGCCGTGGCAGTCTCGCCCGAGGGGCACGCGCTGGTCATCGATGAGGTGACCAACTACCGCTATGTCGCCAATACCCCGGAACTCGACCCCGACAGTTCGATCCTCCGCTGGTGCGACGAGGTCCGGCAGATGGCCGACCGCTGGGGGGTGCGTCCGGTGGCCTGGGTGGACGCCAACTCCCAGTTCAAGGTCGAATGTGCCCATCATGGGCTCCAACTGCTCGCCAACAAGCGGGGACGCGAGGTCCGCACCGAGGCGGCACGGCAGTACTTCCAGCACAGCCAGATTGACCTCACCCCGTGGCTCGACATGCTGCCTTACGAGCTGGAACACGCGCAGTGGCCGGACCGGACCACCGCCGCCGGCAAGTACGAGCGGCTCAAGGAACACGACCACGTCCTGGACTGTCTCGAGCACGTGCTCTCCCGGCATCCGCGTGGGCGGCTGGTCAAGGACGATCAGGTCCCCCCGATGCCGGGGAGCGTGCAGTGGATGGGATCGCCGTTGCGGAAGCGCCGCCGTCGTCCTGCCGTCGATCAACACCTGGGAGCCAACTGATGGATGAGGATGTCGCGATTCGCCTGCTAATGCTGGACCAGAAGGTCTCGTTCATGTTCCAGATTCTCTCGCTCACCAAGACGACCCCGGACGGGCAGCAGACGACCCGCTCGCTGGGACAACTCTTCGAGGAGACCCAAGCCCATGCCCTGGCTACGCAACAGGCTGCACCGGTGGCTCCAGTGGCCGCATCTGACGGCGGAGATCCAGACGCTGCGGCACCGCGTGGACTGTCTTGAACGGATCGTGATGCAGCGTGACGAGCCGGAAGGCAGCGTCCGGGACACCGAGGACCGCCGCCACGGCGGACACTGGCCCGACGCCCATCTGGGAGCCCAGTAATGCCACAAACCTACGAAGAGACCGGGAGGACGCCACCACAAGGGAAAACCAAGCAGGACAAAGATCCCGCGTCCTACCAAGGGGGTCTCCAGCGAGCACTCTCGCCACACGTCCGGCGCAAACAGAGGCCGCTGAAACCGTTCCAGGGGAACACCCCGCCCCCGCCGGTTGGACCGCCACGACCACCAGAGACATCGGCGCGATCCCTGGCGTCACACTTCACGGGTCCGCCTCGTGTGGTGAGCGGACGCAACCGGGGCGACTGGCGCTTTCGCCCGGTACAACGCCGTCCACGACCCTGAGAAGAGACCATGCCGAGTGATGCCGAACGCCTTGTCGAGTTCACCACCGACTACAACCGTCTCCGGGCGCAGAAGGCCCGGACCACCGGGTCGGTGGAACTGCGTATCCTGGTGAATCTCGCCTTCATCTCGGGCGAGCACTGGGTCGGCACGCGCAACCGGGCGCTCTTTACCCGCGCCCGCGATCCCAACAAGCTGCATCTGGTCTTCAATCTCGCCGCCCAGATGCTCTACAAGATGATGGGGCGCTTGAGCAGTATCGCCCCGGTCTTCAAGGCCCGACCCGACAAGCAGGACCCGAAGTCCATCGCCAAGACCGATGTCGTCAACAAGCTCATCCGCGCCCTGGACGAGAAGCTCGATCAACCCTCCCGGACATGGGAACTGCTCTGGTGGATGGCGATTGGTGGCGTCTCGTTCGAGTACATCCCGTGGGTGAAGGACGCCACGATGGAACCGCTGCCCCGGTTCGATCCCGAGACGAACGAGTTGATGTGGACCGACGTGACGACCCAAGAGGAGATCCCCGAGTCCGCACGTCTCCAGCGTCTCACGCAGGGCGCGATGAAGGAGCAGTTCACCGTCATCGAGGACATGGTCCTGGCCGGCGATGTCGGCAGCGAGGTCTTGAGCCCACTCCAGGTCTTCGTGGACGCCTCGGTGCGCTCCATCCGCGATCTGGCCCCGGATCAGGCCGTCTACATTGCCAAGATTCGCACCCTTGGCTGGATCAAGGCCAACTACGACGTGAGCAAGGAGACGCTCGACAACCTGAAGGACGCCCGTGAGGTGCGGATTCTCTCGACCGATCTCCAGCAATTCGGCGACCCGACCGGCTCGGTGGCGCTCCAGGATCTGATTCCCCGCGTCCAGGGCAGTCTCAATCACACGGACCCGGATCTGTGCGTCGTGGTGGAACGCTACCAGCCAATGAGCGAGGATCACCCACGCGGGCAGTACACCGCATTCGTGCCCGACGAGGAGGTGCTCCAGCACGGCGACAATCCCTACGAGGACATCCCGCTGGTGGATTTCCACTGGGCGCCGACCACGACGAGCTTCTGGAACAACGACTACGTCTCGGATCTCATCGCCCCGCAGCGATTCCTGAACAAGCGCCTCTCGCAACTCGGCGAGCAGGCCAACGCCTCCATCTACGGCGACGAACTCCTCGGTCCCAGCCTCAAGCGGGAGGACATTCCGGCGGATTATCCCGCGCCGATTGAAAACGGACTCTCAGAGGCAGGCGTCAAAATGGTGCAGCGGCGCGATCCGCCCCAGCTCCCCGCCTGGTTCATGCAATCAGTCGATCTGACGCTCAAACTGATGCGCGAGATCGCCGGCGGCGTGGATCTGTTCCAGGAACAGAAGTTTCCGGGGCAGTTGCGCGGCCCGATGGCCGTTCCGATGCTCCAGGAGATGATCGACTCCCAGTGGGGCAACCTCTACCAGCACATCGGCCAGCGAATGTCGCATGTCAAGGAGATGCGGGTCAATCGGGTGAAGGAATACTATCCGCCCTTCCGTACCCTGCATTACACCGACCGATCCATGCGCGACGAGGTGTTCATCTTCCAAACATCCGACATTCTCCGCTCCGGGACCGATTATTCGATCACCGTCGAGCGCGGGAGCCTGATTCCCGAGTTCCGCGCTCTCCGGGAGGCACGGATTCGCGAACATCTGCAATCCCCGCTCAGTGTGCTCTACCTGGACGAGCGGACGGGCAAGATCGACAAGGAAAAGATCGCCGCCGACCTCGAGATGGGCGATCTGGGCCGCGAGAGTAAGGAATCGACCTATCGCAAGCTCGGCATGGCGCTGGTCGAGCGGTTGTGGCAGGGACAGCAGATTCCCGAGCATTTGCCGATGCCGTTCTGGAATCTGCGCGTGATCATGGACGAACTGGAGTCCGAGATGGCGACGACCGAGTTTCTCTCGGCCTCGGTCCAACTCCAGCAGGGCTTCTTGCAATTCTGGAACCGCTGCCGCCAGATCCTGGTCGAGGCGTCCGAACGCCGCCAATCCGGGATGCAGCAGTCCGAGATTCAGGGTGCCGTGGCGCAGGCCGCACAGCAAGCCGCCGCCAAGGCCGCTGCCGACGCGATTGACGCCGCACTCCAGCAATTCCAGGCCAGTGCCGCCATCGCCCCGCAGGCGCCCCAGGCCCTCGCCCAGGCCATGATGCAGAACCAGCCACCAGGACCGCAGGGACCCCAGTAACGCAGCGACGGTCGCCTCCCTACACGGCGACAGGGTCACCACGCCCACGCAAGGCATCGCGAGTGCCGTGAGCGAGGCACGTCGTGCTTGACAGCGGCGTTGACACGTCCGTATACTTCCACGACTGCCTGAGAACAGGTCTCAGCGGCGAATACGGGATCTGAGCACGTCGTGCGGGATTCGCCGGCAGGCGAACACACCACGCGACACTCGGCGACCACTCGACGGAGAGTCAGATGGCAGATGAATTGGGGGGGGATGTCCCCATCGACGAGGTCGGTGGAGGCACGGAACCAGCACCTGACACAGGAGGAGACGCGGCAGAGGGTGGGGCATGGCCCGCCGATGTCCAAGCGGCCTATACCAAGAAAACCCAGGCACTCGCAGACGAACGCAAACAGTGGGACGCACAACGCGCCCAGCAGCAGGCACAGTTGCAGCAATATGCCCAGCAGATTCAGCAGCAGGGCTACGCACAGCAGCAGCAACAGTACCAGCAGCAGCAGCGCACCCAGCAGGGACAGAACCCGTCCATGCTGGATCAGCTTCGGCAGATGCCCTATCTCGATGGGAACACTGCCGCCCAACTGGCCGAACGGCTCGTGACGGAGGGCATCAACCCCCTCCAGAACCAGCTTCGGCAGCGCGATCAGGCACTCGCCCAGCTCAACAAGGATTACACCGACTTGCGGAACTGGATGGGGCAGAACCAGGGGAAACAGGCCGAAAAGGAACTCGACGCACGCTTCGTACAACTCCGCGACCAACACGGGCTCCCCGACGAGGAGGTCATCAACGAACTCCTCAAGGATATCTATTATTCCCATGAAGGGTCCGACCTGAACCAGGCGTACCCCGGCATCGCGGGAGACCGGATCAACGGGTTGCGGAAGGCGTTTCGGGAGATGGACCGTCAGACGGCACTCAAGGCACGGCAGTCGCCATTCCCCGCGAAGGGGGGCGAGATGTCACCGACGAGCGGCGCCACGGGCGGGTACAAAACTCCGCAGGAGCGCACGAACGAGTTGTGGCCGATGCTCAACCCCGGACAGAACGAATAGCCGCGTCTGCTCACACGAGGAGACAGATGCGTTATGGCAAGCACCAGTGATGTCATCAATGCCCTGAAATACACCTATGGGACCGACCAGGTCCTCTACCTGCTGAACCAGGAAGTGGTTTGCTGGAATATGTTCAGCAAGATGAGCAAACCCATGGGTGGACGCGGGCAGTTCATCCTCCCGATCATGACCAAGAATCCAGGGTCATGGGCCGGGATCGCCGAAGGGGGCGCTCTGCCCTCGAATCTCGACCCCGGTACCACCGAGGCGACGTTCAGCCTCAAGGAATTCGCCGGGCTGTACAACATGAGTTGGAAGCTCCTCCAGGACGCCAGGAACTCGAAGCTCGCGTTCCAGACGGCCCTCAAGTTCATGGAGGAGGGCTTCCGCCGCCGTGTCCTCAGACTCATCAACGCCGACCTGATCTCGGACGGCCTGGGGAAACTGGGGATCATGTCCGCCGCCGACAACCAGACGACCATCACGGTCAACGCGCTCCCGAGCGTGGATCTGGGCATGGTGGTGGATCTGATTGACGCCTCGGATAACGACGCCGACCTCGCCGCCTCGCGGACGGTCACGGCGGTCGATCCGATCAACCGGACCATCACGTTCAGTGGATCAGCCCCCAGTGGCACCGCCGCCGGGGACTTCTTCTGCATCGAGAACACGACGAAGTCCGGGGCGATCTATCACACCAACGGCCTGCTCGGCGTGATCGACGACGGCAACCCCTCGGGTCCCGAAAGCACGTATGGCGGCATCAACCGCTCGACGGCGGGGAACGAGTTCTGGCAGTCGGTCGTGCTCTCCAACAGCGGCACCAATCGCGCCCTCACCGAGGACCTGATGATGCAGCTCGAGGACGCCGTGCGTGAGAAGGGCGGCGCATCGCTGAACACCTACATCTCGAACCTCCCCATCATCCGGCGCTACCACGAACTGCTGCGGGAAGACTCGTTCTTCGCGCTGGGGTCCGTGAAGCCGTTCGATGGGAACGTCGGGGTGGGGCGTGAGGGCGGAGCGCAGCAGAAGGGGAAGGATGGCGGCGAAGGACGGACCATCTACCGCTTCAGCGGCAACCCGTGGCACGCCGAGCCGTATTTTGCGGCCAACACCATCATCGGACTCGACAAGAAGCATTTCTACATCGGGCACGGTGAGAACGCGACCCCTCGGCCCATCTCCGAGATTTTCGACGGGACGCCGTTCTTCCGCCAGACCTCCAACGCGACCTTCGAGGTGGCGTGGTACTGGCAGGGCGAACTGCTCTCGGACAACCCCGCAGCCGGGGCGAAGATCGAAGACGTTGCGGAGTCGTAAACTCTGAGTAGGTGGGGGGAGGGATGATGGTCCCTCCCCTGTCACTTCGCCAGAAGGAGCCTCATGGGACTTAAAGCTGTTGCCAAGTTAGCACCCGTCCTCGTGCAGTACCGCACCTCCGCAGGAGAAGCCGCCGATGTCCATATCTTCGTGGCGGATCGGGATTACGAAATCATGGATGTGCGTGAAACGCACAGCGTGGCCGGCGCCAGCAGCAGCACGCTCGATGTCGGCGTCTCTGCCTCCGGCACGGCCCCGGCCAGCTTGACCACGGCCCTGAGTTCGACGTTTGCACTCGATAGCACGGCGGATACGCCCGTGCAAGCCACCTTGACCTCGACGGTAGCCAATCGACTGATGGACAAGGGCGAGCAACTGTCGGTGAACATCACGGGCACCGTCACCAGTCTTGAGTGTTCGGTGAGCGTGATTCTGAAGCCGATTCGGAATAACTACACCTACTAAGGGGGCGCATGGCTCAGAAGGAAGAATTTGATCCGGCCCAGTACAGCGAAGAGGAAAACGCCTTCTTCGTCAAGCACATGGGTGAGTCGCCGCTGGCGGCGCTTCAGTCACCGCTCCCGGTGGGCGTGAACCGCGTGACGGTCGAGAAGGTCCTCGGTCGGACCTACGAGCTGGAGCAACTCAAGGAGCACAAGGGTGTCACGTGGGTCGGATTGCAGCGGATTGCCAATGCTTGCACGATCTTCCTGAACGAGCGTGCCCGCTGGCGGAAACTTGCCGAACGGGGCTCTCCGACGTTCCCCACCATGCACGCCTGGGATGGGAAAGGGCGTCCGCACCGTGGAGGGATCGGATCGGATTCTGGACAGGTCAGGACCTACTTCACCGAGGACGGTGATCGCAAACGCTTTGCGGTGTCGCTGTTCGATGTCGACGAGGGCGAGTTCAAGGCGCCGTGGGTGAAGACCGAAGAGGATCTCCCGACGGCCTGCGTTGAGGATGTCGAGAAGGGCGTCCTCCAGTGCCCGCTTGACGGCTGGACGACCAACTGGCGCCCGGAATCCCGGCAGTCCTACAACCTGGCCCGCGCTCGGATGATCAAGCACTGCAAGACCAGCAAGGATGACCGGGTACGGGAGTTCGGACTGAAAGTCTTCGGGTAGGCCATGTCAGCGTCCATCGAGGTGCCGGTCGCACACCCGACACCCCTGTCAGTGGACACGAGCCTGCATTACTGGCATCCGAATCGCTTCGGCGTCCAGTACGCGCCCACGACGTTTCGTCAGGAACTGCAACGCCTCCACCCGGATCTGGACGCCACCTGGCATCCGGTCCGGGAACGCTGGCTCGTGTGGTACCGACGCCCGCGCATCCAGCACCATCTCTGCCCCGGCTGGCTCCTGCTCTTCATCGTGGAAACCTCCGATGGACGCTACGTCCCGCTGGATGCGCGTGTGTTTGCCGTGGCCTACGAGCAGAGCGGACGCAAGTGGGGCTCCGGGAAAGCCTACTGGGCGCGGGTTGAAGAGGAGGCCGAGCGTGACACCGCGTCGGCGAAGCAGACACGCGAGGGAGAACTGGAGGATATCGGCGCCGAACGCTGGCGCCATACCCAGATCCAGATGAGTATGTGTGGGCACTCCAACGGGAGCAAGTTCGTGAACCACCATGCGGGGGATTGAGCACGATGGCGACCGGCCAGACCATACTCGACGTGATGGAGGTAATGGACCGGGGGCTCCAGCTTCAGAGCGGTGAGAGCAGTGTCACGCTCTCCCTGCGGGCGGTGAACGTCGCGCAGGATCATCTCGAGGCGATGCTCGCAACGGCACCCAACTCCTACGGATCGACGGTCTCGACCGTTACCACGGCAGCGAGCACCGAGACCACGACCTTCCCCACCGGCCTGCTGCGGATTGACCGGCTCCAGTACATCGACCCGGACACGAGCCGTCCGGGTTGGGATCTCGACTGGGTGGGCTATACCGGCGACCAGAACGACAAGACGGCGCTCGGCCTGCTACTGGGGTCGATTGGGACGACGGGGAAACCGCAGCGGTACTGGACCAACGGGACCGACATCTACTGGGGACCGCTCCCGGATGCGACCCATACGGTGCGCTATTACGGACTCGTCGCTGCCTCGGACATCACGGCCTCCAGCACGTTCGCCTATCCCGACGTAGCGATTGGCCCGGTGGCGGATTTTGCTACCCGGATGCTGAAGATCGGCAAGGACGACGATCCAACGCCCATCTCTCAACTCGGTCTCGACATGTTCGGTCCCGTGCTCGCGCAGTTTGGTCGCTTCAACCGCGACCGTGCCCCCGGCTACGACTACCGCTATCTGCACACAGAATAGGAGGCCCCCATGGCCGAAGGACCGACACAGGAAGACTTCCAGGACCGCTACAGCATTCAACTGGTCAAGCACGCCGCGATTGACGCCGCGTCCAGCGGCAACAACACCCTGGTTGCGGCGGTGTCCGGGAAGAAGATCCGTGTCCTCGCGCTCTTTATCACCATGACCGGCACGTTGGTGACCATTCGCTTCGAGGACGGGGCCGATGGCACGGCGCTGACTGGACAGATGGGACCCACGGCGGGGCAAACCATCGTGCTGCCCTTCAATCCGGTGGGCTGGTTCGAGACCTCTGCCGCCACGCTGCTGAACATGGAGTTGAGCGGAGCGCAGTCGGTGGACGGGGCGCTGACCTATATCGAGGCGTAAATGGCTGACATCCAAGTTGCGAACACCGACGCGGATCTCTCCGGGAACACGGTCGTCACCGAGGAGAACACCTACACCATCACCGGGCTGCATACCTACAGCCGGGGCTCGAATGCGCCGTTTGCGTGTATCTCCGGGTCGGCGTATGTGCAATACCTGGATGTGGACAAGCTGGACGGCCAGGAGGGGGCGTATTACCTCGCAGCGGCGAATGCTACTGGAACACTCGCGGTCAATCGGGGTGGGACCGGCGCGGCGACCTTCACCGATGGCGGGGTGTTGCTCGGAAGTGGGACCTCGGCCATTACGGCGACGGCGGTGCTCGGGGACGGGGTCATTCTTATTGGTGATGCCTCGGGAGACCCCACCACGCTGGACGTCGGCAGCTCCTCTGGGATCACGATTCTGGGCACGATTGCGACGGGGGTCTGGAACGGCACAGCGGTCGCAGCGGCTTATGGGGGAACGGGGCAAACCTCATACACCGCAGGAGATTTACCCTACGCCTCGGGGGTCGCGGCGATTAGCAAACTCGGCATTGGCGCGAACACGAACGTCTTAACGTCCAACGGATCGATCCCTCAGTGGTCAACGCGGATCGATAACACGGCGATGCCCACCAATGTCAACCTCGGCGGCACGCTCGATGTCACGGGTGCCACAACACTCGACTCGACGCTGTCCGTGGACGCCGGAACTGCATCCGTGATCGCAGAGTTTATCTCAGACACCTCCGATGCGGCGGTGATCAAGCTCACGAACGAGAACAGCACGACGCAAACGTGGGGCATTGGTAACGCAGGGGTGAGCCATGCGGCGGGCGATAATACTTTATACGTACGAAACGAAACAGATGGAATCAATACGCTGATTATTGCTACCACGGGTGCCACCACCATCACTAATGGGGCTACCTCGGGCGGCACGCTCGATGTGCTGACGCTCACCACTAGCTCGACCAATGACATCGCTCCACGCCTACTGATGGAGGCGAACAGAAATTCCGTAGCCCAGCAAATCGCCATTTTCGTAGAGGCTAGCACATCGGCTGGGGCGTCGATGCGATTCGCGACGGATAATACCAGTGGCGCGTTGACCAGTGCGATGGTGATAGATTCGTCTCAGAACGTCGGGATCAACCAGTCCACCCCGACCCACAAACTCCACGTCGTTGGTGATGTCAAACTGCAAAACAGCCAGGTGCATCTGAGCGATGGATATGGGTTATTGTGGGGTGACAACGGATTAAACGGGAATGCTGCGACTGACAGTTTGCGGTTTGACACCGCCGGGGGTGCGCGTCTCACGATTGACTCGGCTGGCCTCGTCTCAATAGGGAACAATCTCGCCGTGACCGGATCGGTCTCCAAGGGGTCAGGCTCTTTCAAGATCGACCATCCCCTCCCGTCCAAGACTGACACGCATCATCTCATTCACAGCTTCATCGAGGGACCACGGGCGGATCTCATCTATCGCGGGAGCGCCACATTGGTGGCCGGGTCAATCATCGTGGACCTCGACACGGCTGCGGGGATGACCGCCGGCACCTGGGTTCTGCTCTGCCGTGACCCACAGGTCTTCACCAGCAACGAGAGTGGCTGGGATGCGATGCGTGGCAGTGTTAGCGGAAGCACGCTCACCATTGAATGCCAGGATGCCGCCTCCACCGATACGGTGTCCTGGATGGTGGTGGCCGAGCGGAAGGACCAGCACATGTACGACACGGACTGGACCGATGATGAGGGACACGTCATCGTGGAACCGGAGAAACCAGAGCCATGACAGGCGAGTCGGTCGTGAACGGGATGCCCCTCTGGATGAAGTTCATCTCACTGGTGGGGGTGCCGTCCAGTATCGCCATCTATCTGGTCTGGTTCCTGACCACCACGGTCCTGGGGGCCATCTCCAGCCACAATGACGACCACGCGGATGAGATGCGGGTCCTGACCTCGGTGATGCAGCAAATCTGTGCGAACACGTCGGTGAATTCTGCCGACCGGGCGCGGTGCTTTCCCACGATCCCCAGATGATTCTGCGATTTCTGCGCTGGCTGGTCTCTTTGTTTGAGGGCACGTCGTCCGGCCCTATCCCCGTGTACATCGTGCCCAAACCTGAGGTGCCGGAGCCTGACGTACCGCCACCGCCGACGCCAGAACCGCAGCTGCAGCCTCCGAAGGTGGTGGGGCGTGGCACGCTGAACTGCAATTTTCTCGCGTTCGCGCCGAATTGGGAAATGGGGGATAACAGGAATGGGGATTGCGGGCTGTTTTATTACAAATGGGACAAGTCGAAACGCGCTCGCTTCCGAGAGGAGTATCTGGCGGCTGGGTTTACCGACCTTCCGATTTGCGTGATGCCGGGTGGAGACGGTCTGCCAGCCACCAAAGAAGCCTCGCTGGATCTGGCCTATGAGCTTGAAGAAGAGTTACACGATTCAGGGATGAGATGGTTGCACATGCTGATTACTGATCGCGGTGATCACCCGATGACCTATGGTGAATCGGTCGCGTGGGCTGAGTTCATCGTGCCGCGCACGAACGCGGATTTCATTTGCGCCGGGTGGGAGTTCCCAGATCCGACGAGGAACGGCGGATTTGTGGTCGAGGATGGCACAGAATGGGGCTGGTCGGGCGATACGTGGAAGCTGTTAGACTTCCTCGCTACGTTGCGGACGCTGGCCCCGTTTACCCCGCTTGACCTACATTTCCGGCCTGGATGGTGGGCACCGGCAGGGCCGAATGACACCGACGACCATACCCTGTGGAGTGAGGGGCGCGAGCGGGGGCTGACCTTTGGGTTGCTCTACCAGCCGCGGCTCCATGAGGTGACCACGGACCACCCCAATCCCGACAACGGCGCAGCCTATTGGGCGTTTGAGTATACCTGGGGGGATGTCAATCTGCCGGGGATTGCGGGGCGCGTCAGGCACTATCAGGGCACCGGGGCGTTCCGCTATTTCGAGGTGGCGCGGCATCAGTCCACCTGGGACACTCGCATGGCCCGCTATGCAGCGTACGAGGACACTACGGGAGGGTATGGGTAGGCCATGGCGTATCCCATCCAGACCCAGGTGTTTACCGTCTTCATGGGTACCCAGGAGGGTATCCACTCGGTGGCGCTGCCGTCGATTTACTCCTCGTCCGGGTCCCGAAATCTCTGGATTGACAAGCTTGGACGGGCCAAGAAGGTCCTTGGCTACACCAAGCAGAACAGCTCGGCGGTCACGACCAACACGGGCGGGTCGGCCACCATGTTGCGGGGGCTCCGGGCCTACCGGAAGACCAACAGCGACGGCACCATCACCCGTCAGATTCTCGGCGTCTTTGACGACGGGAGCGACGAGTACGAACTCTGGTACAGCACCGACGACGGCGTGAACTGGACGTTCATTGCCGATCTCGGGGCGGCTTCAGTGGCGTCCATACCCGATTTCGCGCAGGTGGACAACACCCTCTTCTTTGCCAACGGTGTCGTGGCACCTCGAGCCTGGGACGGGTCCTCGCTCACGACCGCTGGGCCGTCCGCACAGTCGCCCACCCCGACCGCAGCGGTCAACACCGCCAGCGGGCAACTCAACGGGTCCTATACGTGGAAACTCGTGAGTGTGGATGGTTCCGAGGTCCGGTCGGCAGGGTCGGCAACCTCTAATTTCATCCAGGTGCAGAATGAGCAGTCCAATCTCTCCTGGACGGCGGATAGTGATACCGATATCACGGGCTATGAGTTGTATCGCACGACGGGGACCGGCACGACATTCTATTTCGTGACATTTATCGACGGACGCACCACGGTCGCTTACACCGACAATGCGTCGGACCTGGATATCCTGGCGAATCGCGCCATTGAGGAGCACGGCGATGCCCCACCGAGCGGATCGTATCTCTGCGAACCCCACAAGCAGCGCCTCTGGTGGGGACGCACCAACGCCTACCCGCGTCGTGTGCAGTGGTCCGATCCCGGCAAAGCCGATCAGGTGGGCGTCAATAACTACCTCGATTTTACCGATCAAAGTGCTGTGGGGGACCTCCTCACCGCGCTCATTGGGGATTTCGAGGGAATGCTGGTCGCTTTTCAGGAACGATCCATCTGGACCGTCTCCGGCAGCGGACAAATAGTCTCCGACATCATGGACTGGACGCGGACCAAGTCCAACGCCGTCACGGGGTCGGTCTCGCAGTCCTCGGTGGTGCGTGTCCCCGCCGGCTCGACCTATACCGACGCCTCGGGAGGCCAGGTCACCACCAGTCGCGTTGTGCTGGCGTATTTCACGCCGATGGGCGATATCCGCATCTTCGACGGCAACGACGACACCATCATCTCGACCCCGGTCAAGGACACGCTCCAGACGTTTCTGTATGCCCAGCGGACGAAAATCCATGCCGTCCATGACATCGAGAACGGCCATGTCGTGTGGTTCTGGCCGGGACCGGTGGTGGGCGCCGACGCGGCGGAATGCACCCAGGCGGTGGTCTGGAACTATCGCTGGGGGGTCTGGTATGTGTGGCCCACGATGCCGATCTCTGCGGCGACCACCGTGGACACCGCGACCGATACCCAGGTCATCATCGCGGGTGAAGCCCAGACCACCAAGGGCGGCTTCGCCTACACGTTCTTCAGCGGCGATTCGTTCGACGGGGACGACATCTCGGCGCGGTGGCTGACCAAGGTCCTCTACGGGGGCGGCGAGGGCCAGGACAGCCTGATGGCGTTCATCAAACGCTGGCGGTGGCTGGACATCATCGCCGAGGCGGACACCGATGTCACGCTCACCGTGGAGTGGATGAGTGGGAGTGCGTCGGATGATGCCGTGAGCCGGGGCGCCGCGAGTCGGTCACTCAACCCTGTCGGCTTGCAGTTGATTACCGCTGACGGCAACGGAATCGAGACCTCCGAGGGCAGCGATATCGTGGTGCCCTACGAGTCGGTGCAGAAGATCATCAACATGGAAGGCACCCACGGCGACTACGTCCAGGACGTGGGGTGCCGGATTCGCATCAGCGACGATGCGGCGGATGGGAGCTGGAGCCTCGAGGGCATGACGCTGGGGTATCAGGTGCTGCCTGGCGCGACGCGGAGGTTACAGGGCTAATGGCTGGCAAGTGGATTCAGAAGATGAAGGACGGCCCCAATTTCAAGCCGGGGTCCTTCAGCGCCCAGGCAGAACGGGCCGGTGAGAGCACGGCGCAGTTTGCCACGGATGTTCTCAAGCCGGGGTCGGAGGCCACCACGAAAACCAAGCGTCGGGCACACCTCGCGCAGACGTTCGGGAAGATGCGGAGACGGACGTAGATGGCACGCAGCAACATCCCGCTGGACTTCCCCACCCCTGATTTTGCGCGGGTGCGGGAGGAGTCCGGGCCGATCACCGAGCGGGCGATGCGGTCGCTCTACTTCGCGGCGCTGGATACCAGACGACGGCTGACGCGCATCCAGCAGGAACTCGGCTGGCGCGATGTCGCCTTTGCCGCCGGCAACTTCACCGCCAACACGGGGACCTGGACCGTGGCGAGCGCCGACCAGCAGCTGTACCAGTTCGTCAAGATGGGTCGCTTCATGGTGGCGAGCTTCTTTCTGGAGAACACCAGCACCGGCTCCGGGATGGGCAACCGGCTGACGATCACACTCCCGCTGGGCATGGCCGCGAGCAACACCACCTACACGGGACCGCTGACCATCCGGGGCGATATCGAGACCGAGGGCTACATCACGACCGGCGGGACCACGTCCCTCTACTGTTTTCGGACGGACCATGCGGCGTGGCCGTCGAGCGTGACCAATGATCTGGACATCCGTGGCATGATCACGTTGCAAGTGACGCAGTGATAGACTCTGTGACTGATGGCTGAGATCCGCTTGCGGCCGTTCGAGCCCGCCGATTCTGAGGCGCTGTCGGTGTGGTACGGGCACGACCCGCAGGGGCTGGAGGCGCTGATGGGCACCCCGCTGCCGGACCCGCTGGCCTGTACGCTGGCGTTCAACGCCATTCTTCAGCGTCACGCCGAGAGACGGTCGATTTTCCTGATGGCGGTGTGTGATGACCGATCCATCGGATGCGTGATTGTCAGTGACCTCTCACAGGAGGGGGACAAGGGTCGTCCCCATATCTACATCGTGCCCGACGAGCGCCGCCACAGTTTCGCGGTGGCCCGTGCGGGTGAGCAGATGGCACGGCAACTGGGCATCCAGCACTTCATGATCTCGGTCGATCCCAATAATCGGCGGTCATTGCTCTTTGCCAAACGTCTCGGATACATGGATATTCCGTATCTTATTTTACGAAAGGAGTTACCACCATGGGAGATCTCGGAGCATCCTTCTGGGGACCAGCCCTTCTCGGAGGACTCGGTGCCGCTGGACGCGGCCTCAGTGGCGGCGCAGAAGGCAAGATAGGCGGCTACGGCAGCGAGGCTGGCCCTCCGACTCTCGGAGATATTCAGGGAACGCTCCTGGGTGACCAGCAGAACCGCATCAATACCCTGGTGGGGCTCCAGACCGCACGGGCATTCCAGCCCATCTCGCTCGCCGGGTCTGATGTGCAGCCGGTCCGTAGACTAGGGGGAGACTCTTTACCGTTCGACCTCGGTCCCACAGCGATGGACCCGGCGCTCACGCGCCCAGGACTGATCTCACGCGAATCTGCATTCGCGCCTCCGCCGATGCCACGGTTTGGACAGGGACGCCCGGAACTGATGTCGGCGCTGGAACTGCTGGGGGTGTCACGAGACCCGATGGGGAACTTCACGACCGGTGGACAGAAGGGGGTCTCTGAACTCTTCACCGGAGCACGGACAGGTCTCGGGCGAGGAGAGACGCCGAGTGGAGTCATGTCTGACTGGAGCGGGGTAGAACCGCCAGGAAGCGAGACACCTGCTGGTCCGCTTGCTCCCTATGCCGGTGCTGGGGACAGAGGAGGATTCAACCCCTTTGAGGGGATGGATGATTTCCGGGGGATGGGACCACGAACAACCTGGAACATGGGGCCTGCGACGATCCCTGGCAGGGAGGGTTGGTCGAATCCCTTCTACCGAAGAAAGCGAAGACCAACCAGTCCAGTAGATACTAGTGATTATCCAAATCTGGCAGAAGAGGAAGGACTTCGGGGGGCTTAAATCATGCCGGTACGCAGACGTAAGCAGGATGACGAGTGGGCGGATCAGTTCTCCGATCCCGGAGGATGGGACGGGACGACGTTTGACCCGTCCAGTGTGCCGCCGCCGATTCCTGATCCCTCGGCATCCGCCGCGCATCCCAAATGGACAGGGGACCGTGATGCGTCTGGGACGCTGACCCCGAAATGGGATGAGCCGTTTTATGCGGAGTGGGGCCAGGGGCAGCAGTGGAATACCGGCACGGGCACTATGGGGGCTCCGGCCCCGCCTCCCCCCCAAATATCCAACACCCCGCCCCGGTCTCCGCTGGCAAGTGGAGTCGAGACCATGGAAGGTACCCACGGCGACTACGTCGAGGTGAGAAGGCCAGCGCCACGGCAGCCAGCGCCACCGCCCTATGAGCCTGCGCCCCAGCTCCCCAGTGGGGAAGTGCTCGACCTTGATTTGCCTGCGGGACCACCTCCACAGGTAGCACGGCCAGTACCGCCGGGGCCGACGCAGCAATGGGATGGGCCTGGGCTGCCGCGCCCTCATCGCCCGGGAGGCCAACCACCATCCCCATCTCCTCCATTTATCCCACTCCCGGAGGTGTGGGAGCCAGAGAGACCACCACCGCCTGGTGTGCCTGAGCCAGACTGGACACCCACACCACCGCCAGTTGTATCGCCGTTGCCGCTGGGCACCTCGATGCCTGTCACACCCCCTTGGGAAGGTCCTATCCCTTCCCCGCTCCCAGATGATGTGCGGAGGGGTGACCCCTGGTCCCCCGGATTCCAGACCAATGAACAGTTCGGGGGCATCACGCCCGAGTTGACGCAGTTCCCGTCAGACATTCAGCCACCAGCAGCCCAAGGAGTCACCCGGCGTGCAGCCGCACCTTTTGATGGATTCCAAGAACGTGCAGACGCTGGTCCACCAGCAGGAGGGGGTCCGGAAGGCGGCGGTCAAGGTCTGCCAACAGGACCCGGAGGGATGGGATACCAGCCTCCATTTGGACAGCCCCCAGGGGGTCCAGTTACTTACGGTGAAGATGTTGGTGATGTTGATCCTGCTGTCGCTGCTACCCAGCCGCCTCCCCCCTTCACCGGATTCGAGGGCTTGATTGACCGCGCTGATGCCGGGACCCTCACGGAAGCGGATCTGGCATGGCTACAACCCCACTTTGAAGCGTTCGAGTTCGACCCTGCTGATGACCCGAACGCAGGGACCAGTGCCGCCGCAGGGGCAGCGCGATCTGGTGCCTTCCGTCAAGTCCTGCGTGACTTGGGAGCCACGGGTGCTCTCGGGGGGGATGGAGAACCACCTCCAGGGCCACCTCCGGGACCACCTCCAGGGCCACCTCCAGGGCCACCTCCAGGGCCACCTCCTGGACCAGGACCACCGGATGTCCGTCGTTCGGGAGAAGGAACCACGCGAGGGGGAGGCACAGGGCCACCGATCACGGTAGGTCGAGGAATGCCGGGTGGGGGAGAACAGATCCCCGCACCGCCCTTTATCCCGCCTGAGTATGCCGAGTACGCTACCACCCAGGTGGGGACCGACCCGCTGTCCCAGCTCACCAGGGCCGGTCTCGACAGGATGTTGCAAACCGGCGGGGTCGCCCCCACGCCGATTGCCGGCGAGATCGAGGGGACGCTCCAGGATCTGCTCCAACGTCGCGGGCGTCAGGATCAGCCACTCTCGCCCGAGGAAGAGCAGACGCGGGGCACCCTCACGGGCATGATCGGGGAGCAGGGCGGCGAAGCCCCCACGACCGAACTCGGCACACAGGTCAGACGCCGTCTCGGAGCTGATGTGACCGGCGGCGGGGAACGCCAGTTGACCCAGTTCGAGACCCAGACCCAGAGTGGGCTCGCCGACATCATGGCGAATCGTGGGAAAGTGCCTCCCAGCGAACTCGCCCAGTCGGCCTCTACGCAACTCCAGCAGATCATGGCGGCTGGCGGAGACCGTCCGCTCACCGGCATGGAGCAGGACACGGCGAATCAGTTACGGAGCATCATCCAGTCGGGCGGCGCACTGCCCGAAGGAGAACTGGGACAGCAGGTGGAGAGTAACATCCAGCGGTTGCTGGAGACCGGCGGGGCATTGCCGGGTCAAGATCAGCAGAGGGCAATGGGGATCGAAGCCGCACGGGCTCCCCTCGATGTGATGCGTCGTGCCCAGCTTGCTCAGGGCGAGGCCGCACTTGCTGCTCGCGGGATGCTCGGGAGTGGCGCAGGACGCGAGTACGGGGAACGTCTCGAGGAACGTCTCGCTCCGCAGTACACCGCTGCCGCGCAGCAACTGGAACGCGACCGTCTCCAGCGCGAAGAAGCTCGTTACGGACAGGCCCTCGGTCTCGGTGCCCAGCGTGCCGGCCAGCAGGAATCCCTCCAGCAACAGCGTCTCACGGGCGCTCTGGGACAAGCTGGACAGGTCTCCGCACAGCAAGCCCAGGAGCAACGCCAGGCGCTTCAAGCAGCCACTGGACAGGCTGGAGACATCTCTGGGCAGGAGGCCGAGCGGCAACAGCGAGCCCTGAGTGGGGCACTGGGACAGTCAGCCCAGGTGTCCGCCCAGCGGGAGCAGGCACGAGACACCCGCCTCTCCCAGGCGACGGACCAGGCCCGCACCATGACCGCCCAGGAATCGGCGGATCGCCAGGAACGCTACCTGACCGCGTTACAAACGCAGACGGGGATCTCCCGCGATGATGCGCTCCAGCGCGAGAACCGCTTGCAGCAGGCCATGGGGCTCGCCACCGGGATGTCCCAGGCCCAGAGCCAGAACCTGCTCAACACCGCACAGACAGTGACCGAGCGTCAGCAGATGATGGCGGACATCGGGATGCGCTCACTCGGGCAGAACATGGAGTGGAATCGGTTCCTGGCCGAGTTCAACCTGGAGCGGACTGAAGTGATGGAGCGCATCGCACAGGGGCGCATTGATTCACTGCTGCCGCTTCTCCAGCAGTACATGGGTGTGGCTGGAGCGGCGGCACAAGGTTACGCCTACTCCGAGTAGTGAGACACGACGATGCCTCGAAGACCACAGTTAGCCACACCGATGCGTCCCACGCAGTACGCCCCGAGACCAGGAGCGTACCAGCAACCGCCGCGAGTGGGACCGACACGTCCCAGTCAGCAACGACGAGGACGCCCCTCGATGGGTGGCGCTCCGCAGGTGCCACCTGTGGGCCAGCCGACGGGACCGCCCCGACCACGGACGGGACCACCTCCTGGACCACCGCAGGCACCACCTCAGGGACCACCACAGCAGGCGCCCCGTGCGCCCGTTACGCCGATGGACCCTGAAGTGCAGAGTCAGGGGGCGTGGACGGCGCTGGCGCGGATTCCCGGTGTGGGACAGAAGGGGTCGGAGCGCGGGGCGAGCAACGTGCGACGACGGAGGCTCTAACAATGGCGGTGCGACGACGGATCGGTGAGGCACTCTCGGGGTTTGCCGAAGATTTCCTGCCGGCGTGGCAGCAGCAGGAGTATCTCAAGCGGTTGGAGCGTGGGGAAGCTCGCCAGGGACGGCGTGACCTTGCGGCTGATCTTGCCTCTGAACAAGGACTCCTGAGAAGCGAATTTGGGACGCAGGACGATGTCGAAGCGGGTCTCTCACGGATTCTTGATGTGAATCCAGGCGCCGACCCAGACACGATACGGAGCGCATTGGAAAGCGCTCTTCTGAGCGATGAACGTCGCGTAGCGGCGTTGTACAGACAACTTGATGTAGTCCAAAGACCACACATGCCACACGAGTCCATCATGGCGCTCGCGGCTGGGGTTGGGTTGCCTCGTGAAGCGTTCCAGCAAGCCACGTCGCTCCCCAGCAGAAGCCTGATGGGCGTGCTTGAGGGGTATCCCGGCGCCGAGGTCCCGACACAGTTGATGGCGCCACTGGAGATCACCGAGGAGGCTCCCGAGATGGCGTGGGGCGGTCCGGTCGCTGAACAATTTGAGGCATTGCAGGCTGGTGGGCGCGAAGCCCAGCAAGCTGCCGCTCTGTTCCAAAGAGACATAGCCGCCGACGATTTACGGATGCAATTTAGGATCGACGCGGAGATGGCTGAAAAGCACTTCCCGGAGAATTTGCTGCGGGAGGTGGAAAGGCTCAAGACGCTAGGTCCCATCGAGCAAGACTTCGCGTTAGATCGTGAAAGAGAGTCGTTGCGGCTGCGTCGGGAAAACGAACTGACGATGCTCGGCGATCCTGACTATCAACGGTTGACGCTCGAGGCGGCAGCAAGGCTCGCGAAGATGCAAGCCATCCTCACCGACAGGCCGCAATTCTTCGACCGCTTGGACCCGGAGACAGGTGACGTTACCACCACAATGTTATGGCGAAGCCCCGAAAGTGGACTCATGCAGTTCCAGAGCATGACCGGACTCTTTCCGGGAGTGCCGTGGAACGCGTATCAGGCTGGACAGGTCTCAGGTCCCCTCGCACAGCTTCTCACGAGGCTGACCGAGTCTGGCAACTTGGATTTGAACAGTGCGGGAGGTGTCGAAGCGTTCACCAGGGAGGCTGGAGAGATGGGGGTTCCCCCCGATCAAGCGATGGCAGTCGTCGCCAATCTTCAGAATATCTCCAGCGGGGGAGAACTCCCACCAGTGTCCCCCGAGGTGTTGGCCGCCACAGAGCAGAAGTTTTATGGGCCAGCCGTCGAAGATCAACAGCCAGCGGTGTCGTCGTTGCCAATCGATGAAATGCAGCGCATCCTGGGTGGGACTGATACCAGTGTCATGGGGACGCGAGAAGTGGGGCCAGGATTGAGTGGGTTGACCATTAACCTTGGTGGTCTCGGTAGACAAATCTTTGGAGGCGCCGCTCCGAGGGATCTGCAAGCATTCCTGCGTCAAGAAGGAGTGGTGGAATGGTTGTCGAACCAAGCAGTCAGCGATCCTCAGATAACCCACGAAATGATCCAAGCTCTACTTCGCACCCCAGAAGGTCTTGAGTTTCTCAAGAACGCATGGGACACTCGCTGAGATGGCTGCGTCCGATCCAATCGTCAGTTGGTCTGCGTTTGAGCTTGAGCGTCGGTTGCAACGAGCCGACACTCTTGATGAGAAGGCAGCGGTGTGGCGTGACGCCGACCGGGCACGACGCGACCCAGATTTCCGCGCCCGCCTTGCCGAGATTGCCCAGAAGGGACGCTTCCAGAGCGGCGGATGGGGCGCTGCCCAGCTCGGTCTCGCTGGCGCGACGATGGCGCCGATGTTGCCCGTCGTGGGCGCGGCACTGGGTCCGGTTGGCATCCTCGGTGGTCTCGGTCTCGCCGGTCTCGGCGCCCTGAATATCAAGGAGGGGTTGCAGCGTCGAGCGGAAGGGCTTCCCGGTGCGAAGATGCAGATGGGGGTCGGGGCGCTGGATGTAGGGCTTCCCTTCGCTGGCAGGGCCACCCGATTGCTGAGAGGACTGAAGGGCGCGAAGCCCGTGACCGCAGAAGCTGCCAAGGTCGGAGCCTTCATTCCCTCTCCAGCACCGGCGGCACCACAGGCTGCGCCCCGCAGCTTGATTGACAACCTTCTGCGCCGACCGGTCACCCCGACTCCACAACCCCCGAAACCGTCTGCGCTCACCGTTCCGACGAGTGTCCAGGCCCAGAGATACCGAGCACCTCGGATATCAGAAATGGGTGGGGAACGGGTGCCAGGTATGCCGACAGCCGACTGGGCAGGCACGCCCGCAGCAGGGGCGTTTCTGCGGAGGCCGGTTCCCCTCTCCGTGCGTACCGGCCCTAATATTGACCGCCCGCTCACCCGGCTGGGAGGGTTGGGAGGCGGGAGACCTCCGGGCCTTCCAGAAAGCCTGCCCCGTCTGGGTAGGGTTCAGCCGAGGAGACCCACGCCCACTACGCCCACTGGCGCAGCGCCACCGCCGCCAGCCGCAGGCGCAGCGACTCCACCAGTGGGGACTATAGGTGCCACTGCTCCCATCCCCACAGCCGCCGCCGCCACAGGAGCTGCATACACCCTCCCGGCAGCATTGGCACGGGCGGCACCACGGTACAGAAATGCGACGTTGGCGTTCGAGTCGGACCTGGATAAAGCCCTGTACATTGTACGGAACAAGAAGACCCGATCAGCGGCAGATGAGAAGTTCATGGCGTCCCTACGGAAACAGTTTCCAGGGGAATCCGATGACGCGATTCGGGCGAAGGGGGACGCGGTCAATGCTCGGCTGAAAGGTCTCACACCAGATGACACAGGGAACATCGTGGTTCCCCACACGGCTGGCGCAGCGGCACGCGCTAGCACAGCCGCAGTACCACAGCCACTCCCATTCATCCCACCCTCAACCGCAGCTGGGGCGGCTGGCGCTCCCACCATGGGGATTGCAGGGGCCGTCACGAGAGTGGGGATGGGATTAGGGGGGGGTGTTGAATCCTCCTGGCTCAGACCGAGCCTTGACTGGTGGCTGGAGCGGATGAGTAAGACGCGGGACGTGACACCTGAAACTATGCCTGGACTCATGATGGCGCAGGTCCTGGGACGACCGGAAAGCGCCAAACTCTTGGCTCGGGGTGCCCTTGGGCGACCCCCCGCGAGTGGCAAGCTATATCGACCCTTAAAGGTGAAGGGGATTCGCGAAATGACGGCGTCTGACAAAACCATGGAAGGACGCCGTCTACCAGGGTGGCGCGGGGCTGAAGAAGTGCTCGTGTCGGACACCAGTCACAGCGCCAACGAGTTCCTCGCCACGGTGACCAAGGCCGAGCGGGCCGCTGTCGAATCCGAACTGCTTAAAAGCAAGCACATGCTATTCGCAACACGCTTCGGTGGCGCCAAGCCGGTAAAGGGATCAGAACACTACACGGAGTATCTCCTCGGTCTGTCGGGGCTTGTGCTCAAGAACCGTGTGAAGTCGGCGACGAAGATTTTACAGGAGATGGGCCTTCTCACCCCTCAAATGGAGAGGCGCCTCGCAGAAGTGGCTGAAGAAGGCTACCAGCGGGCGCAGCACGGATTTGCGACGACTGGACACCAAACCCGTGATTTCACACTGCCCGGTCGTGGACCAGCGACGTCGCTGACGCCTCTTGTCGGACCACGGCATAGCCAGGAGGTTGACATCCTCGCACGGATTCAAGCCGGCGAATCGATCCCGACGGAAGCGCAAATTCGCCCGATGGGAGAGGCCATGGTCAACTACATCAACAGCCTGCAACCGCTCTTGGGGGCTCTCGGGATGCTCTTCGCCAGCGTCTTTACTGCCGATCAACTGCTTCCACAGGGAGGTGCCCGTGCCGCCGGTGGTTAGTGGGTTACGCGCTCTTCGCAAGCTCGCCCCGCTCGTCGGGGGTGGACTGGGAGCCACCTACGGGGCACAGACCGCCGAGGAGGGCGAGAGCCCCCTCCTGCGTGGACTGGGCTACGGCGCCCTGGGCGGTGTCATGCTCCCGATGGGGGCCGGGGCTGTGGCGCGAGGGTACCAGCAGGCTGGGGGTGGTGCCGCCGGCGTGGGTGGGGCCATCACCGACTACACCTACTTCTCCTTCCTCTCCTCTCCTGACGGCATCGCCCGTGGGAGCTTCGGCGCCGTGGGCGGGGCCGTCACGGCGGCGCTCGAGAAGGGGTTAGAAGGCGCCCTCACGCGGGACTGGGAGAAGGTTGCCGATGGCACCCGCATCATCAAGTCGCTGGTGACGGAGGGACCGGGGATCTGGGGTCGGGCGGTCAAGGCAAACCCCGAGGAATTTGCGCGGATGTATCGTCAGTACATGCCGTCTGAGCTTGCCAGGGATCCCACCGGGTTAGGGAGGTTGGGCGCCGAGCAGCACATGGGCGGCGTGGGGATCGGCACGTTCTATGGTGGCCCGGACATGGCGGCGGTCAATGCGATGACCAAGGGGGGGTTCAGTCGTGCCGACGCGGCCCGCTACACCCTGACGGGGAGTCCGCAAAGCTCGACCGGGCAAGGCATTCTGGAGTTCCAACGGGGAATGCGAAAGCGGGGTGGGATCCCGAGTTTTGTGGCGACACAGGCGGCGCCCTTTGCCCGTGTCGGGTTGCTCGGGTTGGAGAAAGGACTCCAGCGGACACCCATCGTGGGCAGTATCGCCAACTGGGCGATGAAGACCGGGGCGACCCCGGCACAGCAGCTCGCCCAGCAGAGTGTCGGCGCGGGCGCTGGATGGCTGGGATACAAGTCCGGGGACGAGGGAAGCATCTTTGGGATGGACCCGAGAGTCGGGCTCGTCGCCGGACCCCTGGCCGGGGCGGCGTTTCTTCCTTTCCAGGCCGGTCGAGAGTTCCGCAGGCAGCGTGAGCGCGGGAGGGTGTCGGTGCCCGAGTTGGCCGGCGAACTCTTCAGGGAGTCGTCCCCACTGGGATTCCAGCCGCTGGCACTCGGGTCGCGTCCTCAGACCGAAGTCCCGCGCCGGTTTATCCCGGCAGGCGTGGCGGACATCGCGACAGCCCTGGACCCAGCCTTCGGACGCGAGCGCGGGAGGGCGGGTCTGGAGCAAGCGGCGCAGCGTGGGGAATACACGGGGCCGCTCTTCCCAGGCGCGGGCGCGGCGATGGCACGACTCCCCGGACTCCGCGAGCAACTCCCCGAAACCTTTGCCCCGGTGGACATCTTCGGACAGCCACGCTACGCGGGAGAGCAACCAGCACTTCCCTTTATCGGACGAGCCTTGACGGGTGGGGGTCCGGTACGCGAAGCCCTGTCACGCACGATGTTCCCGGCGCTCGAGAGTGCCGCGCCACCGGCCATGAACCAGATGGACCCGTTGATGGCGCAACTGGCGTCTCTCGGTATTCAGCCGGGGGCACCCACGGCGAACGTCACGCTGCCGGGGACGGGGCTCCCGCTCCAGCAGACCGCGCAGTCGGCAGCGGCAGTGCAGCGGTATCGGGGCATCGCCCGTCAACTGGCGGCGAACATCGTCACGCAGATCCCGCAACTCCAGCAACTCCCGGACGGGCCGCAGAAGCAGTATCTGGCGCGACTCCTGATGGAGGACATTCAGGAACGGATCAGCCGGGTGCTCAGTGCCGGCACACTCCCGCTGTCTCTCTCACAGGGGGCGCAACTCCCCGCGCTCCTGGGGGGGCGGCGCCCCTAGCGTCTTCCAGTGCTCGGCCATGAACGTGTCGAGCCCCCGTCCCGGACGGAAGCGCTCGTCCTGTCGCGTCATCAGCGCCGTCGCCTCCTCCCAGGTCTCCAGCGGGTACAGCCGCCGCCAGCGGGCGACGAGCACGGCGAGCGTGGGGGCGCGGGACTCCCCCTTGTTGCAGTGGATCAGGATCTCGCGGGCGGCGTGGGTCTCGACAAAGGCCATGGCCGCAAGGAAGCTCTCGATCTTGAAGAGCGGGATGGGGGGATCGATCAGGTTCAAGAAGAGATCCCGCGCATCTTCCACGGCGAGGTAGTGGTCGTGGGTGGGGGGAAGTGGTCGCGTGTAGCCCACCCGCCGACGGTGGCACGGGTCCTTGCAGGCGTGGATGACCACGCGACGGTCGGTGCCGGGGACGCAGTCGTCCAGCCCCCCCACCCAGATGCGGTCAAACACCTCGCGCATGGCTACCGCAACCAGTGGTCCCGCACCCAGTCGGTCGAGACCGCCGCCTCGTCCAGCCACTGCTCGTGCGGCGGGAGGGTCCGCCGCCACGCCCACCGCAGACACCGCACCCTGAGACGCCCCAGGAGCGCCAGCGGATGGAGACTCATGCGGTCCCCCGGATGTCGTCCACAACCGCCGTCAGCGCCGCGTGGGCGTTCCTGAGTGCCACTTCTGCATCGACCACCGCGCCCACAGCCTCGGCCAGGGTCTGGTTGTCGAGTAGATCGCGGTTGGTGGCGTCCTCGGCGAGTGTGAGCATGGTGCCCACCAGGTCGATGGCCCGCTGTCGCTTCGTGGCACTGGGCTGATCGACCACCACGTCCTCGATCACCAGCACCGAGGTCGAGATGGCCTTGAGGATGGCGCCGGCGGGACCGCCGACGAGGGGGACGAACGGGAGCAGTCCTTTAAGAACGCCGCCGAGTTTACTCCAGGGAAATCCCATCTGCTTTCTCCTTGTCTGAGGTTACCACTCGTGTCCGCACTGGGGACACACGGTCGGCTTCTTCACCTTCACGGGGCCAAGCTGTTCGCGCAACGCCATGGCAGACACGCCCATTTTCGCCGCCTCCTCGAGCACCGCACGGCGTTCCCCTCGGGGCAGCACCAGCGCCTCCCGGTGGTGTGACCAGGACACCCCCGACACCCGGTCCTCCATCGGATATTCACGAGACGCTCTCGCTGCCGCCTGGAGAGTGGACACACTTTTGTGGGTCACGTCGAGGGCCTGCGAGTACATCTCCCCCCAGGGTCGTTTTTCTCCCCAGCAGAGGAGATCACCGAGTGTCCACAGCGTGGCATTGGACAGTAGCTGGCAGCGTGACACCGCTTCGAGATAGGTGTCAATGGTGATGTCAGCCTCGGACTCGGGGTCAATCCAGGCGCCTTGGCGGGTCAGGTAGATTCCCTCCACCAGTTGCAGGCGTCTGGTGGTCTGGAGTTCAGCGGGGTCGGCGAATGCTTGGTTCATCTCTTCTCCTAGATTTCCACAATTTTGAGGCCGTACTGGGCTTCTACCCAGCGTTTCTTCAGTTTGTAAATCTGGGTGCGGACACCCTTGACATCCTCGACCACGGTCTCCCCGCTCGGGATGTCCAGGTACCTGAAGTCGGCGATATACTTCGCGGTCGAGACCAGCGAGCCATCGGGTGTGGGGGTCATCAGGGGGTAGGTCGGCTGGAGTTCGATGTCGGTGATCTCTCCGGCTGACTCCAGCAGCAGCAGCTCGGTGTAGCGGCGAGCTTCGGCTTTCGAGGCGAACCAGTGGCCGTGACGCCACGTCCGCACCGCGTTGTATTTATGAGGCATCGTTCAGTCTGCGTCCGATCCACTCGGCTATTTGCGGAACCACGGCATTACCTAAACTTTTGAGACGGTCCACCCGGTGGGGAACCCCATGAGCCACTCGACCCACGCTGGGTTCAACTGTCCACTGACCACCGATCTGGGCGTCGAAGAATCGGCTTGCTCGACCGCGTAGTCCAGGCGATCCCGCCGCCGATCTTTCCCATCTTTCCGTATCACTGTCGGCCCGCTCCCCTTCCAGTCGCTGCGCGTCGGCGTCGGCCAGGACGGCGAGGAGAAAGACCCGGTAGCGGAGGTGCGGGGCACCAAGGGCCGCTGCGGGTAGACAGTCCCATTCCGCATCGTACCCGCAGTCGGCCAGGTCGGCGAGGATCGCCCCAAAGGCGTGTTCTCCGTTAGCGGTAAGCAACCCTGGGACGTTTTCCAAGAGCGCGTAGCGCGGTCGTAATACGCCAAGGAGTCGGGCAAAGTGCGGCCACAGCCATCGGTCATCTGTAGTGCCTTTCTGTAGTCCCGCGTGGCTCACGGGCTGACAGGGGAACCCCCCGCAGAGCAGATCGACCGGCGCGAGATCGTGACCTGTCACGGTGGTCACGTCGGTGTAGCAGGGGACATGGGGCCAGTGTCGGGCGAGCACCCGTCGGCAGTAGGCGTTCGATTCCACCTGCCACAGGACACGGTGCCCCGCCCGCTCCAGACCCAGGTCCAGTCCGCCGATGCCAGAGAACAAGCTGCCGACCGTCATCAGTCACGGGTGATGTCGGGCAGCGTCCCGTCCCGCAGCGCCCGGAGGGCTGCAATCTGCGCCCGAATGACCATCTCCTTGGCTTC